>ERZ761609.577-NODE-577-length-41073-cov-19.842557_pt1 | contig 41073 bp, 37 predicted proteins | sample MGYA00511163_ERZ761609 | MGnify/ENA primary metagenome ERZ761609 (study PRJEB28899, sample SAMN02445070) | bioreactor sludge metagenome | biome: EBPR sludge | place: Australia: Brisbane, Thorneside Wastewater Treatment Plant | collected 2011-12-16 ...
GCTGAGCAAGAACGGCGAACTGATGATTGTTGGGGATTCCGGTCGCTTCTATGCCTTCGACCCCGTCAAGGGTCGTCGCCTTGAGAACGTGGATGCCAATTGGCCCAAGTTTTCCACCGAAGGCGTCTTTTGCCGACACACCCGCATGGCCCTCATTTGAGGAGGGGCGGAGTCCTACGAGAGTTTCGAGCAGCATGCACTTTCGATGACCATCGATCGCCTCGACACGAACTGAAGTTCGCTCGCTCGGCGCATTGGATCGCTGCACGTGACTTCGCCTCTCGCCGCTGACCAGGCGACGGACCCCGCATCAAAACTTAAGGAATCGGGTCTTCGTGGTCAGGCCGACGCCTCACCACGAAGACTCATTGTCTATTATCGCTTGAGCTGGATCACTTCGCTGAGCAACTCATCTGTCGTCGTGATCGTCTTAGCGTTGGCTTGGAAGCCTCGCTGGTTCTGAATCAAGTTCACGAACTCAGTGGCCAAGTCGACTGTCGATCGCTCCAAGGATTTCGCGAAGACTTGTCCGCGACCCGCCATGCGCGCTTTACCGATCGATGCCGCACCTGAATCGCGCGACTCTTTCAGTCGGTTGTTACCAACTTTGAAGAGTGCTTCCGGGTTCTCGAACTTCGCGATGGCGATCTGGGCCAAATCCTGGGCCTGACCATTCGTGTACAGCGCCGTCAACACGCCCTCGTCGTTGAACGAAAGGCTGGTGATCGTACCCGCCGCCGAACCATCTTGGCGCCAAGAGATCAGGTCAGATTCTTTGCCGTATTGCTTTGTGCCGTTCAGACCCTTGCCCTTGTCGGTCGTGATCGAGTCACCGAAGTCGATCTTGATCTGTTGATTCTGCAAAGCTCCGCCAGCGAAGTTAAAGGCCTGCTTGGTGATCGTCTCTGTGTCGAGTTTACCATCGACAGTGAAGGTCAGTTTGCCGGTCATCACTTCGGAAAGTTTTCCCGGCGTTCCGCCCATGACTTCCTTGCCATCCACCATACCGCGAACGTCCCACTGACGATCCGCCGTCTTGTTGAAGAACAGTGTCATCAGATGCTTGTTACCTTGCGAGTCGAAGACCTCGACACCCGTCGAATAATTCGAAGTCGCGTAGGGATCTTCAGGATTAAAGACTTTTCCAGCTTCGGCGCGCGAATCCAAGTTGAGATCCATGACGATCTCGGTCGTGCCCTTTGCGGGGATCAGAGCGCGCGGGAAGCGAATGTCCGCAAGCTTGTTGATGATCTCGCCTTTTTCATTGGCCTCGAAACCTTGCACACGCTGACCATCGTTTGAAACCAAGTATCCTTCGCGATCAAATTTGAAGGAACCATCGCGACTGACAGATTCACCATCTGTTCCGCGAAGCACAAAGTAACCGTCGCCGGAGATTGCCAAGTCCGTGGCCTTTTCCGTCGCGTCAATATTACCTTGCGAGAGGATTGGGTTTACGGCGCCAATCTTCACACCTCGACCGATTTGGTTACCGCCCAAGATACCTTTTAGGTTCTTTGAGATGATATCTTGAAACTCCGCGCGACTCGCTTTGAAGCCGACGGTGTTGGCGTTGGCAATGTTATCACCGATGACGCCGAGAGCTTCGCCCTGCGCCGTCAAACCGGACACGCCTGTATACAGTGAAGAAAGAATACCCATAAACCCCTCCTAGGTCGTTGTTGGATTGGCATCCTGCCAATCCGGTCAATCTGCAGCCTCAGTCATTCGGCCGCAGGGAGGGCTTCTCGATCGCAGGTCGCGCGATTCGAGACCAGCCCGTTGTTCTTAGTTTGCTCTCGTCGAAATTCGTCCGACGTCAGCTTCGCGTTTTTGATTCAGGCGTCCGAGTTCACTCACCCCGTCATCAAGGGCGATCAGATCACCACTGTGCTGTCGATGTTCGTGAATACATTCTCGCGCATCGCCGCACGATCCATGACCGTGACAACTGTATTGTTCTTCACACTGACGATGAGAGCGTTGTCGCCCGCCAACACCAGAGTGTCTTTGGCTCCTTTCCCCGCCGCTTTCGCGACAGCTGATTCAATATTCTTCATCATGTCTGGGGCAAACTGAATGCCCCTTGATTTCATTCGCTCCACAGCGTGTCCCGACCACTTCAAGCCACTGATCGCAGGCGAAGGCGGCATTGAAACTGGAGACGCGCTCGTTGTCGGCTGAGACGCGCGCGTCAAGGCTTCGCGAAAGTCAGCTCCCAACTTCTCTTGTGCGGCGGAGCTGTTTCCGGAACGAAGATCGCCATCGACTCGACCAATCGAGTCGCCGCGGATCGCCGAATTCAGACCGACGCTCAACTCACTCACTTCAGCTCCTTACCCAACTTCGCAAACAGTTCACCCGCCATCGGCACCTGATCCAAATTCATCGGCTGAGCACCGGCTTCTTCAGCTGCGGGAATGAAGGGCTTTTCGACCTTCGCTCCTCGAGGCTGAGTCTGCGGAGACTGCTGGCCGATGCCCAAAGGCGTCGGGGGCGTCAAATGCTCCATGCCCGCATCTTCAATCTTTTTAATATCCGCAAGACGAATTGGTTGACCGTTCACCAGCATCATCGGCCCTTGCGGCGTGAAATTCACGCCTGTGATCCGTCCTTCAAAGGCGCTGTTCGCGAAGATCTTCTTGCCGGTCGCATCTTTAGCTTGGATCTGCACCTTGTACTCACCGGCGCGTGCTGGCAGACCATCATCTGTGATTCCATTCCACTTGATGAGGTTTTCGCCCTTTTTCATGCCGCCAGTTTCAATCGTACGAATAACTTTGTCTTGCGCATCCTTGATCTCAACTTTGATCTCAGCGGCATCGGCAGCCAAAGTGAAGTTGTAGCCATGTTCTGTGTCGCCGGCGACTCGAGAAATCTTTGACGAATCACCGCTGACTTTCTTGCCGATGAACTGAAGGGCTGCGAAATTGCCCTGTCCACCCTGGGCCTTGGCCAACCCGTCGATCGATGCATTGATATTATGCAACTGTTCCAAAGATGAGAACTGAGCCAACTGCGCCGCCATCTCATGCGATTGCATGGGGTTGGTGGGATCTTGGTTCTTCATCTGCGCTAACATCATTTTGAAGAACGCATCTTTATCCAATTGATCATTGCCAACGGCGCGAACCTTCTTGGCTGGATCCACCCAATTGGGATCGACCAACTTATTGAGCAGATCACCAACAGGCTGTTGCGGGCCATTGTTCGACGCCGCCGTGATGTTGGCTTTGGGACCTTGATCGCGAGGAGCTGCATTCTGCTCGGCCGTTGACCAAGTCTGCGTTCCTCTCTGAACATTCATCACTGCCATTTCAAGTCCCCATCAATTCCAAGATTACAATTCCAAACTTAAGCCACTAAATCCAATCGTCGCGACGAGCTTGCCGATCGAGCAGATGCTGAAGCAGACACCACCGCATCCGGAGTCGGTGCATCGGCGATTCGATTTGGCCGATACTCACGCCATCCGCGATTTTCACCTAAACTCTGATGGAAGCTTTGTCGGCCTTCACGGAACTGTCCCATGAAGTTCTGCGCCATCTGTCGAGCTTGGTCGCGCTGAGATTCTTGCTGTTGTTGTTCAAAACGTTGCTTGGCGAGATCCGTGCCCACTTCAATTTTCATGGCGTCGACATGCAGCTTGCTTTGCGCCAAACCGGATCGCAATTCGTCCAAGCTTCCCTCGATGGCCTTCTTCGCGCTATCGCTCTCGGTCAGCATTTGAATTTGAACCTGACCATTCTCAACTTTCACCTTCAAGTGAACCTCGCCCAATCCTTCGGGACGAAGTTGCATTTTCATCTCGCCGCCGCCTTGGTTCACCAAGAGTTGCGCTTGGCGCATCAGCTCCGGACCGTTGCTGCGCTGTTCGCTGGTGTTCGCACTCAACATGGCTCCAGTGCCCACTGCGGTCGCCACTTTCTCAGTTGAGTTCGACTTGACCTGCAAAGTATCGGCGAACTCAGCGCCGCTCGCATCTCGCGAAATCTCGTTCACATTGAATTCGGACTTTAATTCAGCGCCTTGCGAATCGTCACCGGCCGAGCCCAGATCAGCTTCACCCGATGCTGCAGCCATCGACGCAAGCGCCGATAAGCCCAAACCCGCAGCGAGCCCCGAACCTTCGTTTGTCGCTTTCGCGACTTCACCGTTCAAGTCTGGCGAAATTTCCGCGGGCGCACTTTGCGATCGAAGCTTCAGCATCTCGGTCATTAAATCCGAGTTCGCTGAAGATCGAGCTGCACCAGAGTTTGCGGCTTGAGGCATCATGCCTGTGGCCTGAAGTTCACCGGCGATCTCCGCAACAACCGGATTCCCAGCTTGCGACGCGCCGACTGCACCTGCTGCCGCCATTCCCATCATCAGTCGGTCGAGATAGGCCTGATTGGCTTCATCTTTTGCCACAACGCCTGTCGAGTTTTGTGACAACACAGGTCGCTGAGGCTGCGTGAATGCGGCATTGAGATCCGAAATCGAAGACTCGAGCTGCTTCGCCGCCATCTCACGACGAGAAATGATATCGAGTGCCACAAGTCCCGTCGCGCCCGCAAGCTTCTCTTGCAGCATGCTTTCGCCCGTCTTCACCAACATTTCACGATACAGGCGCTCGGCACGTGGAATTTGTGCTGGCTCAAGACCCAAATTTTGAATCACTTTTTTTGCGGTCTGATCGGGGCTTGCTGCCAACTCGGACTCAGACAACTGGGTATAGGCCTTGACCATTTGCTCGGGCTCAACACCGAACTCGCGATTCATGACCAACATGAATTCACGCATGGCCTCAGCTCGAAGTTCAGTCTCATCTTCGCTGAGCTCTGCCATCTTCGAAACGACTTCCTCAACAGCACGCTCAAACTCCGGCGAAGTCGAAGAAGCCACATCGCGCATGGCTCCCAGGTCTTCACGCCGAAGTGACGTAGGCAAAGAAGCATCGTCTTGGGGCAAACCGCGTCGCGAATTCGACGCCGAGGCCATGGGCTTCACCGGCTCATCGCTTCGCTGCCGCAACGAATTCGTTAGCTTCGCATTTGGCTCTGTCTTTGGCTCTGTCTTTGGCTCTGTCTTTGGCTCTTGATTCGTGTTGCGATTTACTTCATCAGACTGCCGACGCAGGTTCGAAGCAAAATCCTGATCTTTAAGTTTGGGTTTCTCTTGAGGGCGACCCGCAAGAACCGAGGACTCTGCACGTGAGGACGAAAGCTGGCCTGCCAAGGGCTGCCGCTCTCGCGATGTCGCCGAAGCGCGATCTGCGCCCCCGGCATTCATCAATTGTGCTCCAAGTCCACCTACAACCACTCTTGCCTCCGCGAACGTCCTGTTCGCTTGCAATCCCGCTCTCCCAACCTTCGATCCTGTCGATTCTTTCAGTTCACCTTCCTGGCCAACCTACAGAATCGCGCCTGTCTCGCTCTCTCTCACTCCGCGGCGGCGGGCCGTCTTTCGGCCTCGCGCTCCGCAGACCCCACGGCTCGGTATCCCGTGAGCATTTCCGATAGGGCCTTGGCCTTCTCGGAGGACATCATGTTCAAGATGTCCGCTGCGTTCTTCTTCTTCATCCGATCCAAAACTGCCACAGCCAAGTCTTCATTCAAATTCTCAATCACCTTCGCCGCTTGGCTGGGCTTCATGTTGGAGTAGACATCAACAAGCTTCGCGACCTTCTCTTGATCCTGGACCACTCTTTCCTTCAGAGTTTCCGAGATCTCGGCCCGCATGGCCTCAAGCTTTTTGATCTTCTGATCCAACTCACCCTTTTGTCGCTGCAATTCCTCTTCCAACTTCGCAAGTTCAGCCTCGCGACGGTCCAGCGCCTCTTTGCGTTCGTTCAACTTCTCGAAAAAACTCAGTTCTTCTTCAGTCCATTGGCGAACGTCGAGTTTTTTCTTCGGCGTCTGATCACTGCCCGACTGGGCAGAATCTGCCGATGCCGTCGTCGACGACGCGGCAGGATTTGCCGAAGCGGAAGCTTTTGCCTTGGCATCCGCACCCGAGGCGGCACCACCTGATTTCACATCGGCGGCTTGGGCTTGACCGAAGATCCCGATCTGAATTCTTCCGAGCATGCTTTCGAGGCGCGAAAGGCTCTGACCCCATTCGCTTGCCCGAACTTGACCTTGAAGTTGATCGAGATCCGCAATGGCTTCGGGATAGAACTGCGTCGTGGCAACACCCGCGCTCCCAGCCATCAATGCCGCCGCCGAAAGCACGGCCGCGAATTTTGGCATAGTCCGTTTTGAGGAGCGCCGGCCTGAGCTTGAGGCTTGACCCTCAGCCGAAGCGCGCTGGCCACGCTTGAGTCGCGACTTCTTCTCCATGGCTTTTCTTTCGATCGCCATTTTGAGGCGCGCCTCGGGAGACAGCGGCTGTTGGTTCGCACGAGAAGCGGACTTCCGCTGGGAAGCTTGGGCTTCGCGAGCGCGCAATTCGGCCAGCACCATCTCTTCGGCATCATCACCCGAAGCGTCCTGACGTTGCACGCTGAAGTCACTCCGCTGAGCATCTTCGCGGCCCGAGTTCAGTTTCGCCTTTAGAAAAAACTTTTGATATCCGTCCATGGATACTTCCTAACTTAGGTTCATTTTCCCGCAGCTTTTCGCATCGCCGCAAGACCAGAGTTCGCGCCCGCCGCGCCTTCAGCTGCCGCGCTCGCCGTCCGGCGAGTACCGAGCTGAAATCGCCCGTGCCTCATCACGCTGAGATCCTCGACTTCAAGACGTTCAGCCCGTTCGATCTTCGCCATGAATTCCTGCAATCGTCTTTCCCGTAATTTTTCAAGAGCGCGGCGCTCTTGAGCGCGTTGCGCGAGTAGGTCTTGAAATCGTTCTTCTTCACTTTTGAGCTCACGCACTTGCACTCGCTGACGCTCAATGCGGACACGTTGCCCATCGAGAAACTGATCCATGGCCTGTAAGGTCGCCGCAGCTTGACCTAAAATGCTGGAGCCTTGCCGAGTCTGAATCTGCCGTGCACGCGCCTCATCCAATTCTGCGTAGAGGGCCTCGAGACGGCGAATCGCCTCCTGAGTTCTTGCCTGCGCCAAGATCCAATCACGTCTCGCTTCGTCTTCAAGCCGTCGCCGATGAGTCAGTACTTTCTCGAGGGAGAACTTGAACTTCATGATCGCCCTCGTCCGGTATTCAGAATCTGCACCATGCGACGAGCGCAGTCTTCAATTCCCGTGGCGTCTTCAATTTCCTGTTTCAGAAATTCTTCGATGGCGCCGTGCAAACGAATCGCCTCATCGATCTTCGGATTGCTGCCACTTCGATAGGCGCCGATGTTGATCAAATCCTCCGCCTCACGATAGACCGCGATCATTTCACGCATTTGCTTGGCCAGATCCATGAACTCGCGAGGCACGATATTGCGCATGACCCGGCTTGTGCTCGGCAGCACGTCAATCGCCGGGAAATGCCCTCGCGCCGCGAGTTTGCGATCTAAGACGATGTGTCCGTCGACAATGGATCGAACGGCATCGCCCAGAACATCATTCATGTCATCGCCTTCAACGAGAACTGTGTAGAGTCCGGTGATGCTGCCACCATTGCGGAAGGATCCCGCACGTTCCAAAAGTTTCGGCAGCTGCGCGAAAACACTGGGCGTGTAGCCCTTCGAAGCTGGTGGCTCACCCGCTGCCAAACCAACTTCACGTTGTGCCATCGCAAAGCGAGTGACCGAGTCCATCATGAGCAGCACATGTTGCCCGCGTCCGGCAAAGTACTCGGCGATCGCCGTCGCCACAAACGCGCCACGCATGCGCACAAGCGGGCTGGTATCACTTGTCGCGCACACCACCACGCTTCGCGCCAGCCCCTCGGGCCCGAGAATTTCTTCAATGAACTCTTTCACCTCTCGACCGCGCTCGCCAATCATCGCGATGACATTGACGTCGGCATTCGAAGACCGAGCCATCATGCCCATCAACACGGACTTGCCGACGCCGGAACCCGCCATGATCCCCATGCGCTGCCCGCGCCCCACGGTGATCATCGAGTTGATCGCGCGCACTCCAAGATCAGAGATCTCGCGAATCGGCTCTCGATCCAACGGATTGACAGCTGAATTGTAAATCGAGACTTCTTCTTCGGCTTCAATCGGTCCCCGCCCGTCGAGTGGCATGCCGCTGCCATCCAGAACACGACCTAACAGCTCATCGCCGACGGTGATCGTCGCCGATCCACTCTGTAAGACGAGCCGGCTACCTAAGCCCACACCGCGCATTTCACCGAGAGGCATGAGAATCACGTCACGATCGCGAAAGCCAACCGCCTCAGCCAGAAAGGACTCTCGCTGGCCACCCGGAAATACCCGGCAAGTTGAACCTACGGATGCCCCGGGCAAAAAGCCCAACATCATCGGTCCTACAACCTGCGTGACTTTGCCTGAGTCCTGCGTGACCTGAGTGCGATGGACAGCCGTGACATAGCGATCGAGATCGAGCTCAAGTTCTTCGTTCAACTCTTGAGGCAATTGCGGCCAAGCCTCACTCATCTTCGCCCTTCACTTCATGTCGATCTGCAGTTTTGGGAAGACGATCTTTGAGCGAGTTCCACATTCGCTCCACGCGCATTTGCACGCTCGCATCCACTTGACCAAAGTTCGTTTCGACGATGCAACCCCCGTCGGCCACATCTCGCGAAGCTTCAAGCTTCGACTTCTTGAGAAACTCAAATTCCTTAGGAAGCTCTTTGCCGACCTTCACCTTGCAGTCTTCGACAAACGCAAAGTCACGCTCTGAGAGTCGAATCGTCAAAGTCTCTTCTTGCGAGGCTTCGCCGGCGGCCGCCAGGATCACCGGAAGAATTCTCTGCGGATTCTGATCGATTTCGTCCATCATCAAACGACGGGCGACTTCGAATGCCAGCTTCACAAGCTGCGCCTCGTGAGATCGCACCAAGTTCTCTTTGATGCTTTCGAGGTGAGCCACACAAAGATCCAAGCCCTTGAGGCGGTCATCCAATTCTTTGAGCTTTTCCCGATAAGCGCTCTCGCGGCCCTCATCCCGGCCGAGATCGTAGCCTTGCGCGTAGGCCTCTTCTTGCAGAGCCTTCAATCGCGTCAGAGCCTCGGCTTCAACGCGTTCGGAAAGCGATTGGCGCTCCAACTCCGCGATCCCGCTCGTTTGCGAGACGACTCGATCGATATGAAAGTCAGGATTCTCTTGCTTGGACTGAAACTTCACGAACTCGTGGGCCGCTTGTCCGGCGTGAAAGGGAAACTGTCGCGGACTGTAACTCACCACCCGCTGTTGAGCTTCGTCTTTATCAAGCACAGCGCGATTTGGTACTGCCATTCCTGCCTCTTTCCCTACACTCGTTCAAGCCACTTCGTTCAAGTTCCAGCCGATCATCACACCATCGCGTCTTCGGAGCCGCCGCGTGCAATCAAAATGCGGCCTTCGGCCTCGAGTCGACGAGCAACGTTGACGATCTCGACCTGTGCTGATTCCACGTCCGACAATCGCGACGGACCGAGGTTCGCCAAGTCGTCTTTGAGCAACTGTGCCGCACGTTGCGAGATATTCTTGAAGATCTTGTTGCGAATTTCCTCGTTGGCCGTCTTGAGAGCCAACAGCAGCTTGTCGTTGGGAACTTCTTTGAGCAGTGTCTGAATGCCCTTGTCGTCGATCTTGACGATGTCTTCGAACACGAACATCAGCTTGCGAATCTCCTCGGCCAAAATCGGATCCTTCTCTTCGATCCGAGCCATGATCGCCTTCTCAGTATTTTTATCCATGACGTTGAGCATCTCCGCGACCGGCTGAACGCCGCCGAGTGCCGCCGATTCCGTCGTGCCGACATTGGAGAGTTCTTCTTTGAGCACTCGATCGACTTCGCGGATCAGCTCAGGGGCCACATGCTCAAGATTGGCCATACGCAGAACCACTTCCGCCTGGAAGGGCTCAGGTAGGCGCTTCAACACTTCGCCTTTTTTCTCAGGTTCAAGATGCGCCAAGATGACGGACACCGTCTGCGGATGCTCGTTCATGAGGAAGTTCGCCAAAGACTTCGCGTCGACGGCTTCCAACGACTCAAGTTGCGGCCGTTGGCTCGAGGCCACATTCAAATGTCCGAGAACACCACGCGCACGCTCTTCACCCAAGGCATCGACCACAGTTTCCTTTGAGGAAACCTTATCCGAGAAGATGTAGTCTTCGGATTCGCTCACCAGCTCGTAATACTCTTCAAGTACTTTCTTGGTCACATGAATCGGGACGATGCGATACTTGTTCATCACGGTCAGAAGTTTGCGAATGTCGGCATCGTCCATACGCTTCAGTAGGACCTTTGCGGCATTGGGACCCAGGTAATTCACCAAGATCGCGGCTTTTTCAAAGCCTCGCAACTGAGTGTAGTCAATCGCTTCAGGTTTGCTGAGTCGAACTGCGGTACCTGTCATATCAGCCGTCCTTTCTCACAAGCCAAAGGCTGAAGGCACCCGCCGCCTTCTCTTCATCTTTTTCCATGAGACCCATGATGCGCTCTCGCAAGAGCTCGGACTCGGCCTTATCGGGATCTAAGGACTCTTCGAGGATCGGAAGAGCGCTGGTCATGCCTGGCAAGCTGTTATCGACGCTTTGCAACTCTTCAAGTTCCTCGATGGTGCGAGGCAAGAGGTCTTCTACTGTGTCTTGGAAGGAGTCCGTCACCCATCTCATGAACGGGCGAACCACCATCAAGAAGAACACGCCGACGATTCCACCCAACACCACCCAGCGAAGCAGTGAGTTGAGAATCTTTTTTCTCTCCAGCGTCGTCATCCAGCGCTCAGCTTCGGAGAAGTCTTCTTTCTCAAATCGCATCGTCTCGATCTTGACCGAGTCACCGCGGGTCTCGTTGAATCCCACGGCATTCTTAACGATGGCTTCAAACTTCGCCAACTCTTCCGGAGTGCGAGGCTGCCACTCCTCTTTCTCATCGCCTTGGTCGTCTTTTTTAATGGATGTGACACCATCGACGATGACCGAGATCGTCAAGCGCTCCAGAGATCCGGCATTCTCTTGAATGTTGCGAACTGTTTTGGGCACCAGGTAGTTTTGCGTCTTTTGTTCTTTTTGAATCGTCTGATTGAAACCAACCTGACCACCATCTTGGGCCCCAGGCACATTCGCGCGAGCACCGCCAACACCGCCCGCATTGGTACGATTGCCATCCAATCGCTCTTCGTCAGATTGCGATGAAACGAGAGCCGCTTTATCCGCATCGACGGTTTCTTCAGTGGTGGAGGTCTTGCGATGATTCAACTGCGCATTCACGCGGGCGACGACCTTACCTTGACCTACGACTTTGCTGAGTATGGTTTCCACCCGACCCGCAAGATCTGTTTCCATTTTGGCTTTGTGTTCGGCCAGCTCTGCGTCGGCGCCTGACCCGGATCCGGACTTGCGCGACAACAACTTGCCCCGCGTGTCCACGACGGTCACTTTGTCGGCATCAAGACCCTCGACACCGCTTGCCACCAAGTGCGTGATCCCTCGCACTTGGTCATCGGAGAGTGTTTTGCCAGGATGCAACTCCACCACGACAGAAGCTGTGGCCTCGCCACCTTCCTCCAAGAAAGTTTTCTTGGGCGGCAAAGCCAGCATCACCTTGGATCGCTTTACGGCGTCCAAAGTGTTAATCGCGCGCATCAGTTCGCCTTGCAGAGCGCGCTGAAAGTTCACACGTTGAGCATAGGTCGATGTGCCGAAGTCTTGTTTGTCGAAGACCTCGAGGCCGATCGAGCCAAGCTTCGAAGAACCGATTTCCGACATCAACGCCATCTGCGTGGAGTGCAGAAGCTCCTGCGGCACAACGATGGTCTTGCCGCCATCTTGGACCCGAAATGGAATGTTCTTCTGTTGAAGTTTGTCGACCACGACGGCGGTTTGGTCAGACGGAATATTCGTGAGCACCGGCGCCCAATCAGCCGAAGACATGCTGAGGGTGATCATACCGACCGTAATCGCCACGATCACACTGGCGGCGAGGATCGACATTCGCTTCGTGGGAGTCAGGCCACGATAGAACTCTCGGAATTGATTGAGTATGTTGCGAATCAGTGCGTCCACTTTACCCCTCGGCGCTCAGCGCTCAGACCTGCATCTTCATGATTTCTTGGTAAGCATCGACAATCTTGTTTCGAACTTGAGTCATGAGGCGCAGAGCAATGTCGGCCTTCTCAACGGACATCATGACGTCAGTGATGTTGGTGGTTTTACCCGTCGCCAAATCTTCGGCTTTGCGGTTCGCTTCAACTTGCAAGGCGTTGGTCTCTTGGATGGCATCGCGAAGCACGTTTGCGAAAGAGCCGCCGTCGATGCGACCATTCGCACCCGTCGGAGCTACGCCGCCTGGAGAAGGAGAACTTGAGCCCATCGCTGGTGCGAGATCGCCCTGACGAACTTCGCTGGCCGTGCGACCGGTGTTGAGAAGATTTTGCCCCTGTCGGATCGTTAACCCATCCATGGTTCCGTCCTGTTCACTTTTTGGCGACCATTCTGGTCCCCATTTTTCCAACCAAACTTCTGCAGACATCCGAGCCCACTCAGGCACCCGGCTTGCGAGGATTCTTCTCAGAAAATCCTCGGGCTTTCCTTATCTTATCGCGTCTCCCTCAAGTCGCGAGCACTTCGAAGTCTAGTCGCGCTCGCCAGATCAAGGTTTCCGCTCTTCAGTTCCGCTCTTTGGGCCCCAAAAACTCAGAATCGAAATCAACTTGGGGCACTCCCATCTCAGATCTCTGCAAACTCCAATCCACGGACTAAAGTTGCTAGACCTGGGTCCAGAATCGGCGTTCCTGCTCAGGTCAAATACCACCTATTCACAGCCAATTTTCTTCACCAATCATCTACTTCATCTTGGCCGACGATGTTCTGACACAAATCAACACGGGCTTGGTTCAAGTCCCGTCAACAATCCGCCATAAATCAATGTTCATGCTCAAACACCGCGCAAAACGGCTGGTGAATGCATCGGCGAGCCGGCCTCGCCAGCGCTGTGGCTTGGCGCGGACCCAACTCAAAAACTGAAGATCCGACGAACGAAGGCTCTGGATATTTTTAAAAAAGATAAGCGCTGATCAACGACCCAACTCAAGCGAAGTCATCGCCATATCTTTGGTCGCATTCATCGCCGCGACGTTGGCCTCATAGGCACGAGTGGCTTGAATCATGTTCGCCATCTCCTCCATGAGATTGATGTTGGGATAGGCCACATAGCCATTTTCGTCGGCATCGACATGATCCGGCTCGTACTTGAGAATGGGAGCTCGGCGATCTACCGCCACGTCGGTGACTTGCACGCGATGAATCTCTTTTTCTGGCGTCGTGGTCAGGATCTCGCCAAAACTCTTCGCATCGGGAATGGCCTCAAGAATGACTTCTTTACGTCGATAGGGACCGCCCTCAACAGTTCGTGTGGTGTTGATGTTGGCGATGTTGGATGAAATCGTGTTCATTCGAGTTCGCTGAGCGGCCATACCACTCGAACTGACTCGCATACCCGTTAAGATATCCATTCTAGCCCTCCCGCTTATCGTCCGTCATTCGCGGCATATTTAAGTGCGGCGAGCTTCTTGTTGATGAGCTGAATCGCAGCTTTATACATGATCGAGTTCTCAACCAGGCCCGCCATCTCTCGTTCGACATTGACGGTGTTGCCATCCAAGCCAACGGGTTCCGCGTCCGGGTTCTCAAACACATCGGCCTGAGTTCGCGAGATTGCACCAGGTCCTGTAGCGAAATGTCCGGTTTCGACAGCCGTCGGCTCGGCTCCCGAGGCCTCAGTCCGAATCGCACGCGCCAATGAGTCTTCGAACTCCAGCTTCTTAGCTTGGTACCCGGGCGTGTCGGCATTGGCGACGTTCGACGAGATGACATTGTGTCGCATCTGCCGAAAATTCGCTGCTGACCCCAACGCTCGCGTGGTGCGGTCAAAGAGATCCGACATGCTGAACCTCGCTTTCTGACTGACTCATCCAACCATACTCGTGCAGTTTATTACGCAAAGTCCGTACTGATAGTCCCAACAAGGCCGCCGCCTTCGTGCGGTTGTAGCGCGTGTGCTCCAAAGTTTTGCGAATCAGTTCACGCTCAGCATCCGCGACACTCATGCCGACGCGAACTTGCACAAGCCCGGGATCAATCTGAGCTTCCGATCGCTGAGCGTCCGCTTCCGTCTTCATCTGAAGTGAAGTCGACGACTTCGAAGCGGAATTGAAATTCAGCTCTTGAGCCTCGATCTTTTGACCGGCATGAAACAACACGATTCTCTCGATCACATTTTCAAGCTCGCGCACATTTCCTGGCCAATGCCATGCAAGGAGCTTTTCAATTGCCGAGTCCGACCATTGCGGCTTCTCACGCTGCGCCCGCTGGGCAAAAATCTCCGTAAACAAATGCGCGAGGTGGAGAACATCATCTGGCCTCTCTCGAAGCGGCGGGATCTGAATGGGCACGACGTTCAAACGATAAAACAAGTCCTCGCGAAACTTCCCGTCGGCCACAAGCTGATCAATGTCGCGATTGGCGGTGGCGATGATCCGCACATCGACATGCAGGCTCTCCTGGCCGCCGACTCTTTCGATTTCGCCCTCCTGCAAGACTCGCAATAGCTTGGCTTGCAGATCCAACGGCATTTCACTGACTTCATCCAAGAGCAGCGTGCTGTGATGAGCCAACTCAAACTTCCCGAGCTTTCGCTGATGGGCACCCGTGAAGGATCCCTTCTCGTGTCCAAACAATTCACTTTCCAAAAGACCAGCCGGAACAGCGGCGCAATTGATCGCCGCCATCTTACGATGACGCCGCTGACTTCGTTGATGAATGTAGCGGGCCAGCAGCTCCTTGCCTGTACCCGATTCGCCGAGAATCAAAACTGACGCGCGACTTGTCGCCACGGTATCGCAAGCCGCGAGGATTCGTTGCATACGCGGATTCACCGTGCGCAAGCCGCGATCTTGATCTTGAGCTTTCACCGTCGACCTCCTGTCAACAGCATGAAGAGCATGCCTGTTATCGCAGTCCCTCGGCCGCCGGAATGCGATCGATGTACTTCTTGTAGTCTTCCCGCCATCGAGCACTTGTCATTTGCTCAGACGCGAGTTGTGACCAGATGTTCTTCGAGTCCTTCGGAAGCGACGTCCATGTCTCTTCCGCCAACTTTAAATCACCGGCTTCAAAATAGATTCTTCCCAGACGATAGCGAACCGAATCATAACCGCCTCGGGAGTGATCCGCATTCGCAACATTCAGCTCCAGCAAAGACTTGTAAGCGGCAATCGCCTCACGTCGCTTGCCCCTTCGCAAAAGCACCTCGGCCTGAGTCTCCAACACCTTGGCCTTCAGGGTTTCGTCTTCCGAAGTCTTCACCACACCCCACGCTCGCGCCGCACTTTCTTCGGCTCGCTTCCAATCTTTAGCGCGCATGGAAAGTTCGGTTTCCCGCAGATGCAGTTGCGCCATCTCGCGCGCCACTTGCTCGGGCGACTTGGCCTCGCGTGAAAGTCGCGTTGCCATCTGTGACAAATAGTTGCGGGCCAAATCCACTTGCCCTCGCGCTTCGGCTGTTGCCGCCGCAAGTTCGGCACGCTCGGCCTGCTCCGGTGCCGGAAGTGACGCCGGCGCGCGCAGATTTTTAAGATGAGATTCAGCCGCCATGAAGTCGCGATCTTGAGCGGCGGTAGCCGCCAATCGAAGTCGCAAGCGATCCGCGGAGGGTGTGCGCTCAAATGGGTCCGAAGGCTTGGCCTTGCCGCGCTTTTCAAGTGCCGCGAGGGTTTCCGCATAGTGCTTCTGGGCCTCATTGAACACACCGGCTTTCTCATAGGCCGAGGCCACATAGAAAGGCAGGTCCAAACGGTCCGTGGTTTTCAGCCACCCATCTCGATTGGCCGAGTAAGTTCGCAAAGCTTGAATGAAATCGCCTTCGCGAACCTGGCGGCCGATCTTTTCCACGATGTTATGCACAATGCGCGACTTGATCAGATCCAATTTCCGGCTTTGCGAATTCGCTCGGTAAAAGTCGTCGAGATTCTTCACGGCCAAATCGAACTCGCCTCGATGTGTGAGCGCATCCGCGGCTGTGATCGTACGGAATTCCGGCATCAAGGGCAGATCATCATTTCGCTTGGCGATTTCATCGATCTCACGGATCGAGTCTTTCAGTTCCTTGTCCTTCATCTTCGGCATACGGCCGGTCAGCACACGCACACGGGCGATGTCAGCTCCGGGTGTTGATCGAAATCTGAAATAGCTTTCAAAGAACGCGCCGGTGACACGCGGATCGTCAGCGCCCACCAAGCTCTCAATCAGTTCACCAATTCTCGTCATCGCGAAGCCGCCATGCTTGTGCTGCGGAAATTTTTGGAGAAACTTTCTGTAGGAGTCGATGGCCTCGACATGTCGATCCATGCGGAACTGCGCCTCAGCTAAGTTGTAGAAGGCGTTGGGAAATCGTCCGGTCGCCTCGGGATAGCTGTCGATGGCGCGTTGGTAAGCCGTCATCGAGTCCGTGTAGGGAGTGTTGTTCAACTGCGCTTGTCGGAACAACACGTCTCCACGACGAAACGCCGCTTCAGCCCGATCCCTCGGATTCTTCGCATTTTTCTCAACGTCGTCCAATTCCTTGAGCGCATCATCCCATCGGTTCAAGAACAAATAGGCGCGCGCGATGGAGAGTTTCACTTGGCCGGCTTGATTGGAATCAGGCCGCAAACGAACAAAGCGCTGGAAGGTCTTGAGCGCGTTCACCGGATCACCACGTTCCAGATAAGAGTAGCCCATCAAGAGCAGCGTCCGCTCCGTCATCGGTGACTTTGGATACTTCTCCGCCAAAGTTCCGTAAAGGCCCATGGCCGATTCGAAATCGGTGTCATGGCGATTGCCTTCTTTCATGGAAATCTTGTTGTCCGACTTGCTTTGTCTCTCCGAGGCCCACAAATCATAGTGCGTATCCGCCATAAGGTAGCGGACCATCTCGTCATATTCCGACCGAGGATATTTTTTGAGAAACTCTTGTCCCGTCTTTAACAGCAGAGCTTGTCGCTTATTCTGAAACAGCGTGAGCAAGAGTCGCGCTTCAGCATTCTCGGCACCCGCCTGAGGCCGAATCTCATAGATCGGCGGCCGCTTGAGCAAGGCTTGCAGTTTGGGGAACCCGAGCTCCAACATCGGAAATGGGATTCGAATCAAAGCGCGCGATTCGTCCTGAGCCGAGGCTTTGATCTCGCCAGGACGAACAAGAAATCGCTTAAACTCAGGATCACCACCATCGAAGATGCCTCGCTCAAAATCGGATCGCGAGACCACTTTTTCCGCCAGTGAAATTTCTTCGAGAGCTTCTTTGCCGACAGCTTGTCTTGTCTCAACTTGGCCAGACTTCGTGACGATCACGAAATCCGCACTTGCTGGCTCGCGATCCGAATCCTCATCGTCGTCTTCGTCCGCCTCAGCTTTCGCTGCAGCTTGATGCGGCTGATCGGGTTTTTTCTCAGGTAGGCTCACCGGCGCCGTACGCTTCGGATCAGCCGAGGGTGCGGATGCTGGTGACTGCGACGGGCTCTGCGCGGGACTGTTGGCCAATTTCGCGGCCGACTCACTCGGAAAGAAGTCGACGATGAGACGTCGTGGCGAATCCGAAACGTACTCGAAAAACTCCACCTTGGGACCCGCAGCCCAGCGAATCTCAACTCCGCCATCGACGGCGCCACGCTCAATGCCGATCAACTTAACTTGTGGATCTTGGAGATTCTGAAGGCGACGAGCCGCAGCTTCCGAGAGTGAAGGCAAACGCAGAATCACGCTCTGTGAATCACGACTCAACTTGTAACGATCGGCACCCGCACCTTCAAATTCAAAATGTGTCGCATCACCAATGCGAGAGAACTCGACATTGATGTCATTGGCGTAGGCCGAATTCGCAAATGCCAGCGTCAGAGTCACGGCGACACGCGCCACGCCTTGCACCGCGAGCCGTCTCCCCAGCGCGCCCAAAGCGCGCATCGCTCGCTGAATCGAGTCCGTTCGACTCACACCTTGTGTACTTTGCATGTCGCCCCACTCGTCCCTGATCACAATGCCCACAAACTTCGACTTTGGTCTGACGTCTGTTCGACGCCTGTTCGACGTCTGTTCAGCGTCTGTTCGACGTCTGTTCGACGTCTTTTCAACGTCTTTGCCACGACTGAAGTCTTGGTCTTTGAATTTTCTCAAATCGAAGTTCGCGTCCCGCTCATCCTTCAATTCGAAACACCCATTGACCCAACTCAATTGGCATTCAAAGACAGTGCCACAAGTTCTTGGATTCAAATCGCACGGATCACAGCTCAGACACTTCATGCCCGACGAAAATCGAGAGCGGCAACTTCACTCAGGGACAAATTCCTGACAGGCCGAATTGCACTTTGACAGGTCAAGCTCAAGTCCCTGACTCGAACCTTGTTCCCGACATCTGGAGCTTGGACTTAAGTTCACATCCTCAGCTGATCGCTTCGTCGCCACCAAGTCCAATCCAGCTGCGCGATGCACTCGCATCCTTTCACACACCGACTTTAGTGTGATTTTTCAGCAGAAATCGCCCAGATCACTTAGTTGACGAAACAGAAATTCCGAAGAGAAATAGCCAGCTTCCGAAGCAGGACCCGAATCAAAAGTGTCGCAACAAAATTGTGATCAACGACTTGAATGGACAGCATGAGATGAGCAAGCGCCAAATCCTCGAGCAGAATTGTGCCGGCAATGAAGTGCACCCGCAGTACACGGCGATCCGTCGCTCTCGCCTCACGCTCAGTTCAGTCATCCTCTCGCTTGGCCTGATGCTCGGTGGAAGCGCTTGTGTTTCGGTGAAGCTCGGCGATGGCCAAGCCAAGCGCTCCGAAGGTGTCAACTTTGCGGCGCCGAGCGATGCGGCCTATCAAAAACTTGAAACTCCACGCGCCGATGCCGCTTGGAAGAACGCCAAAAACGGTAACACCATCGCCTTTCAATCCGCCTGCGGTGAAGCCTCCGAAGCTCCGCTTGAAGCCGTCGCTCAAGAATTGCTCGGTGCCTTTGATTCAAATGTTCAAGTTGCAGGTGCCGAAGGAGCAAACGTTGAACCGAGAATGCAGCGACGCCCCTTCGATGGCCGAGAGGCCATTGACCTGGAAGCTGACGGCAAAGTTGACGGCGTGGCCACGCGCATGCGCGCCATTCTCTATCGGAAAAATGGCTGCAGCTACGTCTTGACCCAAATCGGTCGAACGCAGTCGCATGCTTCGGATCGAGAGATTTTCGAAAAATTCACTCGTAGCTTCAGAGCGCCCTGATGAGCACCATCGTGTTGGCCATTTCCGATCGAATCTCAAGACGCTTCGGAAATTTATTCCGAATGTTCGGCGGCGCATGGCTTTTGTTCCTGCAGAGCTTGCGCGATCTTTTCACCAAGCCTCGCTATCCGCGCTTGGTGATCGATCAGCTTTACTCGATCGGCGTCGAATCCTCAGCTCTCTTGCTCGTGACGGCCGGATTCAGCGGCATGGTGATGGCGCTTCAGTTTGGACTTGGTCTAGAGAAATTCGGCGGCAAGCTCTATGTGCCTAAGATCGTCTCGCTCTCCATCGTTCGCGAAATCTCGCCGGTATTTTGCTCGCTGATGTTCGCCGCCAGGGTCGGAGCGGGCATCGCATCTGAGATCGCCTCGATGGTCGTCACTCAACAGATCGATGCCATCCGCGTCTTGGGCACCTCGCCCATCAAGCGCATCGTCATTCCCCGCATGCTCGCCTGCTTGATCGCCTTACCGCTGCTTTGCGTGCTCGGAAACTTCGTCGGCATCATCGGAGCCGGCATCGTTGGCGTCACTGAGCTCGGCCTTGATCCGACATTCTTCTATCAAAAAGTGCTCGAGACCGTATCGCTCGTCGATTTTCTCACCGGCTTTCTCAAAACTTTCTTCTTCGCTCTGTTTATCTCGCTGACGGCCTGTCACTTTGGCTTGAGCGTGCAAGGTGGCACGCAAGGCGTAGGCCGCGCGACAACACTCGCCGTGGTGATCTCCTCGATTTCGGTTTTGATCAGCGACTACTTTCTCACCAAACTCTTTTACGTACTTCTGGAGAAGCCATGAACGCCTGGGCTGCGACGACAGACATCGCCGTTCGCTTTCGCGGCTTCAAGAAGGCCTTCGGTCCAAAGGTCGTGCATCGCGACGTCAGTTTCGATGTTCGGCGCGGCGAGTGCCTGGGACTTCTCGGTGGCTCGGGCGCGGGAAAGTCCGTGATCCTGAGAAGTCTCGTCGGCCTTGAAAAGCCTGATGCCGGTGAAGTTTGGGTCGAAAACGAAAACATCTCACGCTACAGCGAACAAAGCCTGATCGAAATTCGCCGCAAGGTCGCCTATGTTTTTCAAAACGGGGCGCTGTTCGACTCCATGTCGGTTTTCGACAATCTTGCCTACGCATTGCGCGAGCACACGCAGCTCACCAGTGAGCAAATTCGCAAACGCGTGCTCGACACACTCAAAGAGTTCGGCTTAGCAGGAAATGAAAAGCTGTTTCCGTCCAATCTCTCCGGCGGCATGCAAAAGCGCGTCGGCCTCGCCCGCAGTATCATTCTTCAGCCCAGCATCGTCTTGTATGACGAGCCCACAGCGGGCCTTGATCCCTACAACACTCGTCGCATTTGCGACATGATGTTGCGACTGAAATCCAAAGGCGCCACGGCGATCTTCGTGACACATGACATGCCCGCCGCCTTTTCCGTGTGCGATCGCATCGCCGTGCTCAAGGACGGAAAGATTCACGCCATCGGCACTCGAGAAGAAATCGAACGACAAGACCCTTGGGTCGCCAAGTTCATTCAAGGGGAGGAACTCTAATGGAATCCCAAGCATCGCGCCAACAGTTGAAAGTCGGCATGTTCGTCGCCCTGGGACTCATCTTCAGCGCCATCACCATCATTCTTCTCGGCGGCGATCGCGTCAGCTTCTCCCGCGATTTTCTGCTCAAGACGAAGTTCAGTGAAGTGCAAGGACTCTTCCCCGGCTCCGTCGTCTCTTTGGCCGGTCTTCGTGTCGGCAACATCAAGTCGATCGAAATGTCCGACGATCACAAGATGAACGTCCTGTTACGCATCAGTCCCGAGTTCGCCCCGCGCATGACCGAAGGTTTACTTGCCGAAATCAAAACCCAAGGTGCACTTGGCGACAAATACATCTACCTCAAGCCCGGAACAGTCGGCGGCCGTGCCTTGCAAAGTGGCGAAGAGATTCCCGTCGATGAGACCGACTTCATGCGCTTGCTCACAGATCGCCAAGACGGCATGGCGAGAGCCGTAGACCTCGTCAAAGAACTTCACATCTTGGTCACATCCCTCAATCACGAAGGCAAAACCGCCAAGACCATGGCGAACATGGCCGAGGCCTCTGAGAAGCTCAAGAGCACACTAGGGAAACTCGACTCGATTCTCGGTAAAGTCGACGGCCAAATTCCGCAGGATCAAAAGCTGCAAAAGGCCTTGGTGTCGCTTGCGAATGTGATGGAGAAGATCGACAAGGGCCAGGGCACTCTCGGACAGCTCATCAACGATCCCGTGGTGCATCAGCAACTTAAAAATATGCTCGGCGGCACCAATCGAAAGAAGTTCGCCAAAGACTTGGCTCGTGAAGCCATTCAAGGTGAGTCGGGCGACTAAGGCTTGCGAGCGCGAAGCCGAGCTGAGTTCTAAAACTCTGTGCCAATGCCCGCCGTGGTTTGAATGAACGAGTTGCCTTGGATCGTGTACATCGAAACCGCGCCGGTCAGAAAAGCCACGCGCTGAAACAAAAACAGATCCACGCCCAATCCATGTCTGGTCGCCACAGCATTGATCGGCGCCGCCAGTTGCACGGCTCCCGTACCGTCGTTGGTCGACTTCACGGATGTCGAGAGAATGTGACTGAAAATGAAAGTGTTCAGAGGATACTGTCGTGACATCATGGCAGCATCACGTCGGGTTGCGCCGATGGTGAAGAACCCCGGCAGATCAAAGCGTAACCCGAATCCCACATACTGGCGCTGATCGTCCGTCGCGCGTCCACCTGTCAGCACCAAGCTCATGAGGTGATAGATGCGAAACTGCACTTCGGCATCGATGGAATTGCTCTGCTTGGTTGGCGTCGCCGTCGAGGCCGACAAATCTGCATAGGTCGAGTAAGAAGATTGAAGCGTCAGCCACTTGGCTTTTGAGGCTTGGGCCCATGCCGTCGAGTGTGAGCCTAGTATCAACAAAGCCAGGACTAAAACACTCGACCATGAAAACAAACGGGCTCCCAAAGGTTTGCCCTGCGACTCCACGTCAAATTGCTTTCGCCATCGCCTGGCCACCCAACCCCGCATCTCCTCACATTAACACAGTCTTCACCTCCGCCCAACTCGACCTCAGCTTTAATATTCTTGGTCCAAGGTCGAGAATTGAGTTGTGATAGAGTTAAAGAAGATGCCAAGCACGAGATCAAAACACGCCAAACAAAATGCTCACGCGAAACTCACTTGCATTGCAGGCGTGAACACTTGCGCGAGTGCCTCCGTCCGCCACTTCACCTGCTGGCTCGCAATCGTCCTCGCCGCGACTCTCCTCACCACCCAAACTCACGCCCAAACTCACGCGCCAATTTACGCGCCAACCTACGCGCCAACTTCAACGTCGCTTGAGGCGAACTCCAGAGAATGGCTTGCGGAAGGCGACAAGAACGCCCACATGATGGTCAGTGGCGCGGGCACGGTGATCTTTCATGTGGGCTTAAGAGCGCTGGGCTACAACAAATGGGAATCGATGTTGGCCGCGGGCTCACTGATGGCCATGGTCGGCGTTCTCAAAGAAATGCGCGACCCAGCCGTCAGTGAAAAGGATCTCGCCGCCAATGGCCTCGGCATCGTCGCCGGCATGGGCGCAGTTTTCATTCTCGACTGGGATTGGTGAGGTCACTCGCAGCTTAAGTGACGAACTTGATTTCGCGACACCAATTCGCGCCGATCGCCGCATTGATCTTCTGGCGCAACTCAGCTTCGATGAAGCGCAACTCTTGAATCCACGTGGGGTGCGCGACGCGAACCAAAAGCACACCTCGATCATAGCGCTGTGGCCTCGACACTTTCGCCAATCGCGCACCGACCACTTGCTCCCACTGCACATCCAATCGCAGACGTAAAAATCCGTCCGCCAAAGGCGTCTTCGACTGACTCATCAGCCCGCGCAAAAGATCTTGCGCGGTCGCAACGGTTTCCTCGCCTCTGGCGCGGCGAAAGTACGTGCGATCGTCGTCGTCATACTCACGACGAACCCAAGATCCATCCGGCCCCATGAGCAAACGGCCCTTGGGCTTCTTGGCCTTCGGTGCTCCGGAGTTATCGTCGGGATTATCGATATTGCCCATAGGGAAAGCGCTACAGGACAAGGCCGCAAAAGTCATTTGTGCCGCCTTGCTTCATCCCGCAAGAGGTTGAATTTTGGTCGACTTCAAGCGGCCAAAGCTCTATCCCCTCGAGTATGCTTTCCGCTGCAGGTTCTCATGTGGACTCGTCCTCAGTTCCCCATCGGCCCATCACCGTCGTCGGCGCAGGTCTTGCCGGCACCGAGTGCGCCCTGCAACTTGCCGAGCGCGGCCACCAGGTCACCTTGATTGAAATGCGAGGTGTCGAGTCCACTCCGGCCCACAAGACCGCCGACTGCGGCGAATTAGTTTGTTCCAATTCATTCGGCTCACTCGCGCATCATGCCGCTCCAGGACTGCTGAAGTGGGAGGCCGAGCGCGCGGGATCACGCGTTTTGAATGCCGCACTGGATGCGCGCGTGCCCGCAGGCCAAGCCCTCGGCATTGATCGCGAGCGTTTCGCGCAAGCCCTCACGGCGGCTGTGTCGGCTCATCCGCGCATTCGACTTGAACGTCGTGTGATCCGCTCGCTCGATGAAATTCCTCGGCCCGCGGTGATCGCCACAGGTCCGTTGACCCACGATGACTTAGCTCGATCTTTCCAAGCGCACTTTGGCGAAGCCGATCACCTCTACTTCTTCGATGCCATCGCGCCCATCGTCGCCGCCGACTCCATCAATGACAAAGTCGCATGGAAGGCCGATCGCTGGGACAAGGGCACAAAGGACTACTGGAACTGTCCGCTCAGCAAAAAAGAATACTACTTTTTCATCGAGGCCGTGCGCGAAGCCAAAAAGATCGAGGCCAAAGACTTCGAAAAGAATACGCCCTACTTTGAAAGCTGTATGCCGATCGAAGCCATCCTCGAACGCGGGCCGCTGACTTTGCGATTTGGTCCGATGAGCGCCAAAGGCCTACGCGATCCTCGCACCGGCAACATGCCCTTCGCTTGCGTGCAGCTTCGCCAAGACAATCGCGAGGGCACAGCCTTCAACATGGTCGGCTTTCAAACCAAGATGGCCTACGCCGATCAAAAGCGCGTCTTCCGCCTGATCCCCGGCCTTGAAGAGGCGGAGTTTCTCAAACTCGGAAGCATTCATCGCAACCTCTATCTGAACACACCGAAACTTCTCTCGCGCGATCTCTCCTCGACACGCGATCCATGGCTTTTCTTTGCCGGCCAGATCACCGGCGTCGAAGGCTACTTTGAAAGCACTTGCATGGGCCTGCTTGTCGCTCACTTTCTCGATGCCAAGCTTCGCGGCACAGAAGCTCTGTTGCCACCGCGCGAGTCCGCCTTCGGCTCACTCCACGCGGCGATCACCGATGAAACCAAGATCAAACATTTTCAGCCCACCAACATCAATTTCGGTCACTTACCCGAACCCCAACCCGAAGAACTTCAAAACCCGCGCGACAAAGCGGCCAAGCGCGAACTGCAAATCCTCAAAGCCAAACGCGCGTTCAGTAGCTGGTGCGCCGATCTCCGCCTGCAAGGCATCGAACACTCGCGGGTCGAGTCCGCCGCCGATGAACTTCTCGCCATGAGTGAAACGGCGACAACATGAACCCTCGCTTTCTCCGCGCCACGCATGTGACCTTCTCGCTGTATCTTGTCGCCACTTGGACATCGATGGCCGGGATGGAGATTTTCGGTTGGCTCAGTTTCTTGCTCGCAAGCCTTGGCGTCGCGCTGACACCTGAACTTCGTAATCGACTGAAGGACATCCTGCAGATCTACCCTTGGAAAATGCTCTCAGCACTTGTGATCCTCACGGGGCTTGGGCTTCTCATCAATGGAACGGATCAAGCCAACGCCATCTACGCCTTTGGTTCACAAAGGTGGGTGATTCTGCTTTTGTCCCACACGCTTTTGTGGACACTGTTTCCGCCGTCTCAAAAGTGGCTTATGTTTTCCGTCGGCACCCAAGGCGTGATTGCCATTTACGCGATCACCCAAGCCTTCACCGGCATTGACCTACTTCGCGGCGACAATCGCGCCGTTCAAGGCGTCGACGGAAATTGGGGAATCGATGTCTGGCGAAGTGCCGGCTTCTTTGGCTCTCCTCATCAATGGGCCTTCGCGGGCGGCATGTTCTTAGCTCTGGCCACGGCGATTTTCCTGCACACGCAAAGAGCGCGCCTGAGTCGCCATCACAGGTTCCTCACCGGCGGAGCTTGGATTTTTCTGCTGTTGAGCCAGGTGACGACCTTTGGTCGCGGAGCTTGGATCGCCACACTTCTCACGCAAACGCTCATGTGGTCGTTGATGTTCCCCAAACGCGCGAAGCTCTTCGTGGCCTCGATTCTGGGTGGAGCTGTGACGCTCATCCTCGCTCTTGAGCCTCTGCGCGAGCGCGCATTCCGCTTGCTCAGCTTTTCACAAGCCAACAACTCCGACCGCTTGATTTTGTGGCGAGCCAACTGGGAGATGTTCAAAGAAAATCCCGTGTGGGGCTTAGGCTACTTACAAAACGAAGTGCAGGCTCGCGAGTGGGTGACACGCATCGGACACCCTGATGCCTTCACCGGCCACGCGCACAATAACTACATTCAGATGTTGAGCGGCATGGGAGCACCCGGATTCGTCTTGTACTTGGCTCTCATCGCTTACTTTTACCTGATGGCGTGGAAACTTTGGCGAGAAATTCCAGCGACTCACGCCGGAGCCCGAGCCCTCGCCCTCGCCTCGCTCGGCGCACAAACACAACTGCACATCGGCGGTTTCATCGAGTGTAACTTCAAAACCGGCGTCACCAATCACAACCTCATGGTGATCTGGTCGCTGACACTCGCACTCGCCATTTGGCAGCGGCGCCAAGCCTGGCCCGATGCACTCAAGTGGCCAAGCCCGGAATCTCGAGCATGAGCCCGCGGCCTCCCTTCACGATTCGACATTTTTTCATAGCCCTCATCGTCGTCGGCGCCTTGATGCGAGCCTGGGGCTTGAACGACGCTTGGAAACGAAACGACCACTACAATTTTGGCGGCGTGTGGACGACCGCCTACGCGGAATGTTGGCGCACAACTCCCTTCGCCGTGGATCGAGGCGTTGTGGCGATCGGCTGCGAAAGTGCCGAGCCCGCGTATTACCGAAGTCATCCGCCGACAATTCCTTGGGCGCTCGCGCATTTTACATCCTGGCTGGCATCACCCTCGGCCTCCTACGGTTATCCGGAGTGGAGCTACCGCCTCTTCACGCTGCTATTTTCTTGGCTGAACATCTTTCTCGTTTACCGTGTGGCTCGCGCCGCGAAACTCGACTCAAGCGTCGCGCTCTCGGCGGCTGCTTTGCAGAGCACGGCACTTGGCAACATGTACTTCGGCACGCACTTGGATTTCATTTCCGAGTTCACTGTGAGCTTTTGTTTGATTGCCGGATGGCTCGCGCTGAAATCCCAGAATTCTTGGCAGTGGATGCTGAGCAGTTTGGCCGGCGTCATCGCGGGCCTCACGGCTTGGCCAGGCACACTCGTATTTGCCCCCTTGACGATTTTGGCTTGGTGGCGAAGTCGGCGCCACACTTGGATTCCACTTCTCGGCGGCACAATGAGCGTGCTGATCGCCGTGCTGTGGATGGGCTGGCTGCAACGACCTCATCACGAACCGCTGCCGACAAGTCTCTATGAATTCATCTCCAGTTCAGCGAATCGCGTGATGCAATTTCTCGAATGGAAACTGCTCCATCCAGGCTATGTGAAAGAAGCCGAAAGCCTGTGGGTTAAACCGATCAAAATCCTGCACAACTTTCTCATGTCGCAGTCGCGACTTCTCGGACCACTGATTGCCGCGCTCGGACTTCTCGAACTGCTGCGCGCCACACGTCGGCGCGAATCGCAAAGCTTGCAAGTTGCACTCGCAGCCGGAGGAACAGGTGCCGTCTATGCGCTGATGGGCCAAGAGTACCACCGGGTGCATGTGTTCTTGTATCTGCTCTTCACCCCGGCACTGATCGTGCTCGCCGCGATTCGATTGCAACGCCTCACTTCCACCCCGATGCCCGCAACTCAACCCACCACGGGTCGATCGCGGCGAATTGAAGCCGCATTTGTCTTCATCCTCGCTGCCGTCTACCCGTTCGGAATTTACAAGTCTTCCCCGCTTTTGGATGCGCTCGCATCGATCGCACTCGTCGGAGCGACGCTTGCTGCGATTCACTTCACCCTGAGAGGCACGAATTCGCCCGCGAAACCTTGGCTGTGGCCCGCACTCATCGGTCTCACCGCGCTCGGCAACACTTTCCAACTCCTCAACTATCGCGCCGAACCCAGCCGCGACCGCGAAGTCTGCGTGCAGGCCCTCGAAGCGTCCGAGGCCACCGGCTTCCCGATCCCCGCCGAGATTTTGCAAGCCAGCGATGCGCGCCGCCTCCTCTACTGCGTTCGCCGTCATCCGCAAGTGGACAGCCCCGCCGGCTCACCCTAGAGTAATTCCGTGGTCAGCATCATCACACCCGTCTACAACAGCGAAAAGTTCATCGGCGAAACCATCGCCAGCGTGCGCGCGCAATCCCACAAAGATTGGGAAATGCTGGTGCTGATTGATCATGGCTCCAAGGATCGCACAGCCGACATTGTGCGCGAAATCCAAGCCCAAGATCCTCGAGTTCAACTTGTGAGTGTACCCAATGGCCGGAGCGTGGTGGACGCGCGCAATCATGGCTTCAAAGTCGCTCGCGGACGTTACATCGCCTTTCTCGATGCCGACGATCTGTGGATGCCGCGCAAACTCGAAGTGCAACTTCAGGCCATGCAGGCGAAGCAAAGTCCGTTGAGCTGTACCGCCTTTCGGCGCATCAGCGAGAGTGGCAACGAAGTGGGCCGCCTCATCGAAGTTCCAACAGAAATCACTTACCAGGATTTGCTGATCGAAAACCGCATGGCTTGTCTGACGGTGATGTGGGATCGCGAAAAACTGGGCGAGCCCAAAATGCGCGACGAAAAGCACGAAGACTTGGCCCTCTGGCTCAGCGCTCTGCGCGCCGGCCGCTCAGCCCTCGGCATCAACGAAGATTTGGGCCGCTATCGCATCGTCGGCGGCTCGCGGTCGTCGAGCAAACTTCGCGCGGCTTCTTGGCGCTGGCATATCTATCGCGAAGAAGGCTTCGGTCCGATTCGCAGTGCCTATTATCTCTCGCGCTACGCGATGAGCAGTCTGAAAAAGTACGCGCGCTTCTAAATTCAAAAGCTCAAGATCTGAAGTAGGCTTCCCAAACATAGCGCGAGGCCTCGGCCTGCCAATTCAACATGCGCGACGAGGGCCGCCAGCCGATGGACCCATGCTCGCGATGCTTCACCATGAGCTCCGGCCAATGTTCGATCATAAGGCCGGCGCGGCGCGCGCGCTCGGCCGTCGTCATTTCTTCGCCATAAAGAAAGGCCCCGTGATCGAACTTCAATCCCGCACGAAACCAAGCCGGAAGGTAAATCATCATCGCACCCTGCACGGCGTACACGACTTCACGTTCGGCTGAAGCTTGCGACCGCACTGATGAGCGAAAATGAAATCTCAGTTTTGCTTTGAGAATCGCCGCCCACTGATAGAGCCAAGCCAAAGGACGAAGCGCGAAGCACCAGCGATAAAATCCCATGCGCCAGCGCGAAGGACGAACCCGCATGAAGGGGTTTTGATCGGAGCCGGAAATCTCACTTCGAATTTGCGGGCCAATGACGGCCAGATCCGCGCGCGCCTCACGTCCAACGTCTTGCACGCGTCGGAAGAAATCCGCGGACGCGATGTCCAAGTCCGTATTCGATAAAATCCACGCTCCCCAGCTCCACTTCTGCTCAAGCGCCCAAGCGTGCGCCGCCCGACATGCACCGAAATATCCCAGATTTCCCTGCGCCAAGGTGATCACCGCAATCGACTGAGCGACAAGATCGCGATACGGAGACTCCGCCAAAGATGACGATGAGTTGTCGACGATCAAAAGGGCCACTTGCATCTCTTGCTGGCGAAGCGCTTGGCCCACGAGCTCATCCACGCGCGCCACCAAGCGCCGCGTGTCCTCTTCAGCCTGGTAGCTGACGGCCACCATCACCACATCAAAGTGCGAGCCCACTTAAGTCTCCCCATCTGCATTAAAGATCGGAACGAAAAATCAGAATCGAGGCGCGCGCTTGTACGCGGCAAAGTCTTCTGCCGCCAAATCACGGGCCGAAAGCTGGGGCCCAGCGGCACCCATCGCTTCGATCGGCCAGCGCACATTCAACTCCGCATCGTCCCAGCGAATCGAACCTTCACCCTTGGGCGCGTAGAGCGCGTCGACTTTGTACCAAAGGTCGGCGCCTTCTGGGCTCAAGGCGACAAAGCCGTGTGCAAAGCCCGCGGGAATCCAAAACCATTGCGGACGATCGCCCGAGAGTTCCACCGAGGCCCAACGACCAAAGGTCGGTGAGTCGCGACGAATGTCGACGGCCACATCCCACACGCGCCCGCGCGTGACGGTGACAAGCTTCGACTGCGGCTCCGCATATTGGAAGTGAAGTCCGCGCAACACGCCCTGCGCGCTTCGCGAGTAGTTGTCTTGAACGAATCGAACTTGAGATAGGCCCATCTCTTCCAAAAAGCTCAGTTTGAAGCGCTCAGAAAAAAATCCGCGTTCGTCGCCAAAAACTTTCGGCGTGTAAAGCTTGAGACCCGCATCTCGTCCATCAATCAACAACGCTTCCCACATGCCTCACCTCACCCGAGAGATTCCCATCGCAACAAACCCATCTCGCGCTTTAAGTCCACTGACCAATGCGGCCGCTCACCGAGCATCTCGCCCACAAGCCGATCTGCCAACCGGCAGTCCAAACGTGAATTCAGCGGCCGCTTGGCAGGAGTTGGATACTCCGAAGTGGCAATGGGCTCGACGCGCTCCACCTTCAGAGGCTGATTCATTTCCTTCGCCACGGCGAAGATCTGCTCAGCAAACCCATGCCAGCTCACAAAGCCTTGTGGCGCCATATTCAAAATCAAGCTCGCGTGATTCTCGCGCATCCACCACGGCGCCACGCGCGCTGTCCACTCCGCGATTCGTCGTGCTGCCGTGGGCGCGCCGATTTGATCGCTCACCACGCGAAGCTCTGTGCGATCGCGTCCCAAGCGCAACATCGTGCGCATGAAATTGGCGCCCTCCGCATCGTAGACCCAGGCCACACGCAGGATCAGCGCGCGCGCGCCCGACTCAAGCAGTGCGCGCTCACCATCGAGCTTCGTCATCGCATAGACGCCCGCAGGCCGAAGCGGCGAAGCCTCGCTCTGCGCTTCGACACCTTCACCCGAGTAAACATAGTCCGTCGAATAATGAATGACGGGGACCGAAAGATCGCGAGCGACCTCACCGACCCAGCCTGGGATGACAGTGTTGAGTCGTCGACTGGCTTCGACCTCAGTTTCTGCACGATCAACGGCCGTGTAAGCGGCCGCATTGATGATCAGACGGAGTTTTTGCGAAGACGCAAGGCCCGCGACTTTGGCGCGCAATTCGTCTTGGGTGCAAGCCGCAAGATCCAGTTGTTGGCGCCCCCAAGCGACAGCTTGGTCGCCATAGGCCTCGATCAATCGCCGGGCGACTTGTCCGCTCCGACCCAAGATGAGGATCACAGACGAACCGCTCCGCTAGCGACCTGCTTCACGAGCTGCTTCAAGTACAAACCATAGGATGAGGGCGGTGCCGCCTCTGCCAAACGCGTCAGTTGCGGAAGATCAATGAAGCCCTTCAAGTAGGCGATCTCTTCCAAGCATGCGATCTTCAAGCCTTGGCGCGACTCAATCGTCTGCACGAACAAAGAAGACTGGATCAGCGACTCATGCGTGCCCGTGTCCAACCACGCAACACCTCGACCAAAGCATTCCACGCGTAAACTGCCTTCAGCCAAGTAAGTGCGGTTCAGATCCGTGATTTCCAATTCACCGCGGGCTGATGGCTTTAAGGCCTTGGCCTTGGCGACCACGCTCGAATCGTAGAAGTACAAACCCGTCACTGCCCAATTGGACTTTGGAACTTTTGGCTTCTCTTCGATCGAGATCGCGCGCGCTTCGCGATCGAATTCGACCACGCCGTAACGTTCGGGATCGTGCACATGGTAGGCGAATACTGTCGCGCCACGACCAGAAGCCGCGTTGACCGCCGATTCCACCATGCGCGGCACATCGTGCCCGTAAAACAAATTGTCGCCGAGAATCAGTGCGGCCGATTCGCCGCCAATGAATTTCTCGCCGATGAGAAAAGCTTCCGCGATGCCATTGGGCTTCGCCTGCTCCGCATACTCGAACTTCATGCCCAGATCCGAACCATCACCCAGCAGATCGCGGATCAATGGCAAATCGCGAGGCGTGGAGATGATCATGATCTCGCGAAGCCCACCGAGCATCAGCACACTCAGAGGATAATAAATCGTCGGCTTGTCATAAACCGGAAGCAGCTGCTTCGAAACGCCCTTGGTCAGCGGATAGAGTCGCGAGCCGCTTCCGCCCGCCAGCACGATGCCCTTCATGTGATCTCCTTAAGCTTTCTTCTTTTGCTGTACGCTTCGAACCCAAGCTTCGTTGTCGAGGTACCACTGCACCGTCGCTCTTAAGCCCGCCTCGAAATTCAAATGCGCTCGCTGATATCCCAACTCTCTGAGAGCCTTGCTGTCGTCGATCGCGTACCGGAAGTCGTGGCCCAAGCGATCTTCGACAAAGCTCATTTGCTCAGCGTAAGAGCCGCCGGCCGCACGCGGACGAAGTTCATCGAGCAACACACAAATCTGTTTCACCACATCGATGTTGCGACGCTCGGAGTTTCCACCAAAGCAGTAGGCCTCGCCCACTTGCCCCTTGGTGAGCGCCAACAGCACACCCGACGCGTGATCCTCGACGTGAATCCAATCGCGAATGTTTTCGCCGCGACCGTAGATCGGGAGCTTTCCGCCAGCAAGCGCGGTCACGATCATGCGCGGGATGAGCTTCTCGGGAAATTGGCGTGGGCCGTAGTTGTTCGAACAGTTGGTGATCAACGTCGGTAAACCGTAGGTGTGATACCAAGCACGCACCAAGTGATCGGCGCCCGCCTTTGAGGCCGAGTAAGGCGAGTTCGGTTCATAGCGATTGTCTTCCGAAAATTTGCCCTCGGCACCTAGAGAACCGAACACTTCGTCCGTCGACACTTGCACGAAACGGAAGTTCTTTTTGCCTTCTTCACTCAAGGAAGAGAGATACGCGCGCGAGGCCTCGAGCATCTCAAAGGTGCCCAAGATGTTGGTCTCTAAGAACACGCGCGGGCCAGTGATGGAGTTGTCGACATGGGATTCGGCGGCAAAGTTCACCACCGCATCGATGCGCTCGTCGCGGAGAATGCGACTCACCAAGGCGCGATCCGCAATCGAGCCTTCGTAAAAGCGAACGCGATTCTCTTTCACCAGCGCTTCGATGTTCGGATAGTGTCCAGCGTAAGTGAGAGCGTCCAACACCACCGGCACATGGCCAGCCTCGAGTGCCGTGCGCACAAATTGACTGCCAATGAAACCGGCGCCACCGGTGACCAAAAGGCGACTCATAATACCCCGCTCGTTGAGACATTTTCTCTAGCCAGAAACTGTGCACATACCGATAGAAGCTTGGGCCTCGTCAGTCAATTCGCGACATCGAAGTTGCCCAATGGAAATGGGGCATGGAAGTTGGGCTCAAGCGGCGCTTTTTCGCTAGGTCGCTGGATTGGTGGGTCGGTGGGTCGCTGGAAGCTAGGGCGAAACCGACTGAGGTGGCGCAAGTTCAACATGCCGCCCCCCCAAACTCAGGCACCAACCCAAAAGGCTCTGCCCCAGCACACGCCCATAGCCGCGCCGTCCCACAAGCCATGAGCGAAGCACCCAAATCGCAAGTTTCATCCAGCCTGGCGCCGCCATAGATCTGGACTTCATCTCACGGCGCAAAGCCTCGCGCTCGGCAAACCCGCGCAGCGCCTTCACTCGCCAAGCGCTGAGCGGCGGCAACTCCCTCTTCACCTGCGCAGCGCCCACCACATTTCGCCCATGCTGACGATACTTCACCAAGGGTTCGGCAACCGCGCGCAATTCACCTTCGCTCAACGCGCAAAGGGCCAACCAATGATCGTGAAAGAACAGCGGTTTCGAGGCCGCGACCCGAGGCCAGGGACGAGCCGCTTCCACCGCATGTCGGTGAAACATCGAAGCACAACCGGTGACGACATTCCTCCAGAGCAAAGACTCTGTGCATGCGGGCTGTAAGTCGCGAGCTTCGCTTTTCCAACACGAAGACGCCAGCTTTCGCGAATCGCGATCCACGAGCATCAGGTCCGAATGCGCGGCCTTCACGACGGGATCGCGAAACTCAGTCAACATTCGTTCGAGCTTGTGCGGCAACCAAATGTCGTCTTGATCACAAAAAGCGAGATGCGACCAGGTGATGTCCGCGACCGCGACTTCGAGAATCGCAAAGAAGTTTCCCGCCGGTCCCAGTCGCCGCGAGTCGCGCCACACACGCGCCAAGTTTTCAGCAGGCACCATGCGCGCCATCAGCTCCATCGCCGCACGACCATGTTCCTCATCGCGAGACTCGTCGCGTGCAAACAGAATCCAATCCCGATGCGATTGATCGACCAGCGATTGCAGCTGCTCCGCGAGCAGATCCATTTCTGGTTCAAAAAGCGCCAAGGCAATCGCCACGCGACTCATGCGACAAGCCTCATGCACACCACGGCGATCAAGATCAAACCCAGCGCGGCGCTCATGCTGAGCGCTTGAGTCGGTCGACGTTCACCTCGCTCGCGCGAATCCAAAATGAACATGGCCACCGAATCTAGCCCCAAGCGCATGGCGTACACGACGGCAGCGCCAAGAGCGCCGAAAGTCGAAGTGGCCCACATCAAAGCCAGAACGAAGATGGGCAGTTCCACCATGTGAACTTTCGCGGTCAGATCCGGGCGACCTCGCGCTTGCAAGAAGGTGTAGGGTACGTTGGCGATGGCGTTCATATAGAATCCCGCCGCAAAGACCGCGAGCACATCACCAGCTAGGGGCGCGACACCGACATCAAAACTTGGACCCAACCACCAACTCAAAATCGTCGAAGAGAACAAGGCCACCAAAAGCGAAGGTGCAAACATTAAAATCGCCAGCCGACTCAGCACGCGATCGCGGTAGTCGCGCAAACCTTCAGCGCTCACGCCGCCGCCCTCTAAGCGCGAAGCCGCCGGAAACAGCGCCCGCGAAACCGCGCCGGGAATATTGAACGCGCGACTCACACCTTCGTGCGGAACCGCGTATTGCGACAGCAAGTGAAGTTCGAGCCGCGATCCGACGACAAGGCGATCCAAGTACACCATCAGCGGCCCGATCACTGCCGTCACCGTCGTCCACCCTCCGAAGTTCACCAGCTCCCGCCACTTCCACGCCGACAAAGGAACTTTGACCTTGGCCACTAATGGCCAATGCTTTCTGAGGCGCGCACGCGCCAGCACCGCATGAATCACCAACAACGTCAGCCGACCAAAAAACAAAATTTGCATCGCCAATACAAGCCGAGGTCGCTCGACTTCAAGTGGCCAGAGCGCCGCCGCAACGGGCGCGAGCACCAACAACAGCCCCATCGCCGCATGCAGCAAATTCGCGGTGACAAAATCTCCTGCAGCCTCCATCACCCCGCGCGCCAAGGTGCAGAGCAGGAACACCGGCAGGCTCGCGGCCAACCACACGAACGCGAGGTCAATTTCTTCGCGAAGCCCAATGGGAATTTGCAAAATCAGATCTAAAAGCCAAGGCGCACTCCACGCCAAAGCCAAAGCACCCAATCCCGCCATCGCCAATGTCATCGCCGCCGCCGGCCAAGTGTACGAGCTCACCGGCACCACGAGCTTCGCGACACCTCGAAGCTGCGACAACCGATGCACCAACGCCCGATTCAAACCGAGATCGAGAAGCGAAAAATAGTTGGCGACAACCCAAAGCCCAAGCAGAGCTGCTGTTCGCTCAGCGCCCCAAGTTCTGAGCAGCACAGGCATCGCCACAAGTCCCGCCAACATCGGCAGGCCCTGTCCCAGTAAATTCAGTCCTGTGTTGCGTATTAGTCCCACCGTGTTCGTCCCCGTCCCATGGCGTTGGTCCCATTCCCCTCAGGTCTTTGAGGCGATCGCTGCGGCGGGCTTCGGACGAATGAGTAACAAGTGCTGATAGATGAAGAACTCCTTCATCGTCCCCAACGTGAGACGCGTCGCCCATCCACCCAAACCGCGCTTCGCTCCGGTATGATCGTAGGCCAGTAATTCAAAACCGCAATCTTCAACAAAGCGAATTGCCGAGGTTTTCGTGAAAAACCTGAGATGAGTCGAATCCAGCACGCCTTCGGTTTGGTACTTAAAGTCGCCCAGCAACAACAAGGGCAATAGCGCCGAATGATGTCTCACATTCGGTAAGGACAACACCGCCACACCGCCCGGCTTCAACTTGCGCTGAAGTTTTGCGAGCACCGACCAAGGATCCACCAGATGCTCGAGAACATCCAGAGCCAGCACCAAATCGAGAGAGTGATCCGCCACGGGAAAATCATCGCGATCCAAATCCACACGCTCAACGAAGTCCAATCGCTTCGCTGCGGTCTCGGCGGCAACCGGATTGCCTTCAAGACCTGCCGCCCACTTCACGCGCCCCAATTCCTTCAGGCGCGCCGATGTTTCTCCAGTTCCGCAGCCAATGTCGAGACTTCGCTCCGCGACCTCGGGTAAAAGCGGCAGGATCTCTTTGCGAAATTCCACATAGTAGCGAGGTGACTTCGGCGTCTTGTGATGCGCGCCTTCAAAGCGACCGAGGCGACCAAAGATGCCGTCGAACGTCCCGAGCCACCAGGCCTTGAGCTTCGCCATGCGATTCTCCTCAACCAAAATGATTTTCATCCAATCGCGAGTCCAAAAACCTAAATCTTGCAGCATCCACCAGCCAAAGTAGCGGCGATACAAATGAATGCGATTGCGCGCGCGATAGTAGCGCCGCACGGGAGCGTAGTTGTGCGAAAAAAACCAAATCCCGAACGGGCCAAAGCGCAATTCATGTCGCTTCAATTGTCCCAACTGATGTCCCATACGCGCATCGCGAACCAGCAACACGCGATAGCCCTTCTTACCCGCTCGCAAACAAAAATCGTGGTCGACATACTCGATGAAAAAATCGTCGTCATACCAACCGACTTCCAAAAGTGCTCGCGTCGGAATCAGATTGCCACTGGTCATCACATAACGTCGGCGCACGACAGGCGCAGGCAGATTTCGCAAATGCGGACTGACGTAACCGGTCTCGCGATCAAAGTGCACCGGCGCCAGAACTCCCACGCTTTCAGGATCCTTGTCGACTGCGAACGCCGCGAACAATTTCTCCACCATGTCAGGTTCGCAAATCGTATCTTGATCCAGCGTGAGCAACCAGGCGTAGCCGCGCTCCATCGCCCAGCGAAAGCCGATGTTCAACGCGCTGGCCACACCGAGATTTTCCGGATTGGAGATCAATTCGATCTCTCCCGTGGCTCGCAACTCTTCCAAGCAAGCATGCGCTTCGGGCCGCGAGCCATTGTCGACGACCACCAATCGATCCACTTGCGGACGCACGGCCGCGATCGAGGCGAGCACCTCGGGACCTGGATGATAAGTCACCATCACGGCGCAGGTGGTGGCGCGACCAACGGGGTAAGACAAGGCAAACCTCGCTTGGCGAATTAGCTCATGAGAGTCGGAAGCCACTCACGGGCCGCCGCTGGAATCGCATCCGACGGAGTCATCAGACCTGACTTGAGTCCACCGTCGCGGCTGTCGGCATCTTCCTTCGGCGAGGCCGCCAAAATTTGTCCGATCAAACGCACAGCTTTTTGATTGTTCTTCTTCATCGTGTCGAGCACGACTTGCAGGGTCACGTGCTCGATCGAGTCGTCCCAGCAATCGTAGTCAGTCACGAAACAGCAGGGCAGATAGCAAATGCCCGCCTCGCGAGCCAAAGCGAACTCGGGAAAATTCGTCATGCCGATGATGTCGGCACCCGCCGCGCGATAACTCATCGACTCAGCTTTCGTCGAAAAGTAAGGACCTTCGATACAGATGTAAGTTTTGTCGAAGTGAATTTTGAAATCGAGTTGCGGCTTCTTCGCCGCCACAAGTTCACGGACAGCTTTCACACCCGAAGCCCAAACCGGCTTCGCCAGTGACACATGCCCCACCAAACCTTCACCCAAGAAACTGTGTCGACGAACGCCCTTCGTGCGATCCATGTACTGAGTCGCGATCACGCAATCGCCCGGCGCTAACTCTTGCTGCAAGGAACCCACGGCCGATACCGAGACGATCTTGGTCACACCATGTTTCTTCAGCGCATAAATATTGGCGCGATAATTCACTTCCGTCGGCAGCATCTCGTGATGTCGACCGTGTCGCGACAAGAACACCACTTCGTGATCGCCAAACTTGATGAGCCGAAGACCGCTCGAGGCCATTCCAAACGGCGTCTGCCGATCCAAATCGCGAATCTCCTGCACGCCCTCAAAACTTTCAAAGCCCGAACCGCCGATGATCGCAAATTTTCCTGTCGCCATGAGGCCTCCCCTCTCGCATTTCAATTAGAACAAACGTTGAAACTCTTCCGGCTTGTACACGCCGCGGTCCAACACCAAGCCCGTCACCAATTCCGCAGGCGTGACATCGAAGCTCGGATTAAAAACCGCCACATCGCGAGGCGCCCAGCGCACTTGACCGAAAGATCCCGCGACACCGCGAACTTCATCGGCATGTCGCTCTTCGATTTCGATGTGTTCGCCACTCGGGCAAGATGCATCGACCGTCGACCAAGGCGCGACGCCATAAAAGCGCACGCCGTGATACTTGGCGAGCACAGCCATATTGTAAGTGCCGATCTTGTTGGCGTAGTCACCTCGACGTGAAACGCGGTCCGCACCCGTGAAGGCGCATTGAATTCGCCCCGCCCGCATGAGCGTCGCCGCCATCGAGTCGGTGATCAGTGTGTGCGGGATGCCGACTTTCGCCAGCTCCCAAGTCGTCAGCCGACCGCCCTGCAAAAGAGGTCGCGTCTCACAGGCATAAACATGAAAGCGGCGACCTTGCTCAAACGCACGCTGCAAAACCGCAAACGCGGTACCGATGCCCACCGTCGCCAGTCCTCCGGTGTTACAAATCGTGAGCACACCATCGCCGTCTTGAATCAAGGGCGCACCGTTGTTGCCCATCGCCAAGCACATCGCGACGTCTTCGTCGAAGATCGCCTTCGCCACGCGAGTCAACGAAGCCTCCGTCAGATCCGCCGCTTCACGCAGCATGCGATCAATGGCCCACATCAGATTCACCGCCGTCGGTCGCGAAGCGCGCAGCTCCGCCGCGACAGCTCGAAGATCACTTTCGCCGCGCGAAGCCGCGTGCGCCAACTCCATCGCCGCTGCAACACCGATCAGCGGCGCCCCGCGAACCGCGAGTGTCTTGATGATTTCCACCATGTGCCGGTGGTCTCGCACTTCCACCCATGCTTCTTGGTCCGGCAAAAGCCGTTGGTCGAGAATTTCGAGCCGCGCGTTGGCCACGCGTAAACCCAAGGACGACAGTTTCAAGTCCGCAAAGCGCATGCGGCTCCTCCTCATCATTCGCGAAAGTCCAAAGCTCTAACATTCTCGCCGCCCTCGAGAAACCCGTGAGTTCCTGCGTGACGCAGTTGACACCTTGCTTCACAATTGAGGCATGTCGCGCATGGCTTTCATCAAAGAGCGGATGCTTTCAGCTTGGGCGAGCTTAAGTCGGTCCCCGTGGGCCACGGCAGCGCTCGCGCCCCTCATCGCGCTCATGTTTGCATGTGTTCGCGCCACGACCGACTTGGTTTGGGACGACACACATCGCTTAAGCCGCAGGCTCTGGGATCTGGCCGAGCCCCGAAGTTTTTTTGCCATCCTCGAGTCCCAATGGGCGAGCGTCAGCGAAGGCGGCTATCGACCCATCTCATCGAGCCTCCAGCAGCTCGGCATCGAATACTTCGCACGCGACGGCTCCATCTGGGCGTGGTCGCTGATCCCCGGCCTCTGCATCGGTCTACTGTTTTGCGCCTATCGAGCGCTGGCGCGTGACTTCGGCCTGTCGAGCCGAGCGACAGCCATCGGCGCAATTTTGTTTTTCACTTCAGCGCCCTTCGTCGCCTCAAGTTGGATCATCGCCTCCGGCATTCAAGCCCTCGTGCCATTAATCCTAGCGACCGAGCTCATCATCCTCCATCGACTCGCATCCCGGCCCCGTTTGCAATTCGCCTTGCTCGCCCTGCTCTTGCTCATTGCCCCTTGGGTGCGCGAGTTCACAGGACTCGGCGCCGCTCTTGTACTTTTTCGCGCTTGGCAAATTCAGCCACGACACGCTCGCCGCTTCACGCCGATCATGGGCCTGGCCATCGCCGCATTTCTCCACAGCCTCTTCCCCGGCCTGCTCGTGAGCGCGGTCGTCTTCGGCGCTCCCACGCAAAGTGTTTTCAAACTCGGCTTTCTCGGCGAGCAGTTGCTGCAGCCGCGCGCCCTGCAGCTCACTGTACCCCTGCACTTTATCAATCTCGTGCCGTGGACCTGCCTCGCCGCCGGCGCGCTCGCCCTACGTCGCATTGTCATCGAACGTCGCACAGTTCCCCTCGCGCCCCACCACATCTTCCTCTTGCTCTGGACACTCCTCGCACTCATCCCCTTCTTGAAAGTCTTCAGCGAAGAGGTGCATCTTCTCTATGCGCTGCTGCCTCTTTCATTCTTGTTGGGCGAGGCTTTCGCGGCCATTCCTCGTCGCTCACTTGCCAGCGCGATGTTGATCTTAGGCCTAGCCCATCAGCTGACCAATCCCCTTCGCAGCTGGTGGATCACCCGAGAAATGAATCTGTTTCGCACCGAACTCGCTTCGGAAATCTCGCAAAAGATCGAGCCCGGCGCGCGCGTGCTCTCCAATGCACTTCACCTCGAAGACTTGCGCCTCGCCGCCCGAGGCCACTTCGTCTCACGCTGGACTGTTCACGCCGGCGTCCCCCACGATTTCCGAGCCCAATCCGAAGCGCCAGTTCCCCCCATTGCGCAAAATTCCGATCCCCGCACCACGCTCTACGCGTTGGCCGTCAACTACGACTTTCTCGATGAAAAGCGCGAGTATCATCGCCACCCGTGGACCGACCAAGCGCCCACACCCGCATGGATCAACCGCGAATTTCGCACACGCACATTCTCCCTTGATGTCCTCAGCTGGTGGCGCCCCCGACACTATGAAAATGTGCTCTTTGCCCCTGACCTCGAAAACGATTTCTACCGAGGCCCCAGCGCCAGCGCGCCCTTCTGGCGCGAAGTCTCAGCGACCTACACACTCTGGCGCGTCCCTTAACTTCGCCTCACACGCCGCTGATTGCAGTTGCGACAGAGCGTGCGGAGATTCGTTGGCGCGTGCGTTCCGCCTAGGGCGTAGGGATGTATGTGATCTAATTCAAGCGCATGCTGTGAGCCGCAGTTGGCGCATTGGTATTGAGCTTCGTGCTGGATTTTGCGACGGAGTTTCTTCGGGATGTAGCGCGAGCGCTTTGGGGCCGGGGGCGCTTGTGTGTTCCGCGCTGGCGCGGGTCGCAGTGCGGCGTCAGTTGGCGCGGGTTCTTTCCGCGCTGGCGCGGGTCGCAGTGCGGCGTCAGTTGGCGCGGGTTCTTTCCGCGCTGGCGCGGGTCGCAGTGCGGCGA
>ERZ761609.578-NODE-578-length-41068-cov-34.751006_pt1 | contig 41068 bp, 28 predicted proteins | sample MGYA00511163_ERZ761609 | MGnify/ENA primary metagenome ERZ761609 (study PRJEB28899, sample SAMN02445070) | bioreactor sludge metagenome | biome: EBPR sludge | place: Australia: Brisbane, Thorneside Wastewater Treatment Plant | collected 2011-12-16 ...
ATGAGCCCGCCGCGCCAGACGTTCACCAAAATTGGGAATTGCTGTCGAACTCGGGGGGCCACTGCCTCGTCCAGGCTGGCCACGTCTTCCAGCGGGGCGCTGTCGGGCGCTGACCCTGCCACCGCCAGTTCCAGGTCTTGCGCCTCGATCACCGGTGCCTCGGTCATGGTCACGGCGCGGAACACCACGTTTTGCAACTGCCTGACGTTGCCCGGCCACGGGTTGTCCAACAGTGCCGTCGCCGCCGATTTGCTCAGGCGGGCACGCGGGCGGCCAATTTGTGCGCAGGCCCTGTCCACAAACACATTGGCCAGCGGCAGGATGTCTTGCGTGCGCTCTCGAAGCGGCGGCAAAGTCAGTTGCAACACATCGAGGCGGAACAACAAATCCTGGCGAAAACTGCCGGAACTGACCATCTCTTCCAGCGAACGGTGGGTGGCGCTGATGATGCGCACATTGGCTTTCAGCTCGCGGTCTCCCCCCACCCGCCGAAAGCTGCCATCGTTCAAAAACCGCAGCAGTTTGGCCTGCAGGTAGGCCGACATTTCGCCCACTTCATCCAGAAACAGCGTGCCCCCGTCGGTCAGCTCCAACAGGCCGGGCCGCCCACCCCGCAGCGCACCCGTGAACGCGCCGGGTGCGTACCCGAACAGCTCGCTCTCGGCCAGGCTTTCGGGCAGGGCCGCGCAGTTCAACGCAAAAAAAGGTTGGTCTTTGCGGCGGCTGCCTGCGTGGCAGGCATGGGCCACCAGTTCTTTGCCGGTGCCCGTTTCGCCTCGGATGAGCAGGGGCGCGTCGACCTGTGCCATGCGCACCGCGCGCTGCTTCAACTGCTGAATGGCGGGTGAGTTGCCCAGAATGGCTTCAAATCCGCCCGCGTTGTAGTTTTGCAGCGCACTCAGGCGCTCGCCGATGCGGTGCGGCGCGTGCAAGGTCAGCACGGCACCAGCCACCGTGCCGCTGTCTTCATGCAAGGCCACGGTTTCCAGCAGATACCGCTCGTTGGCCATTTGCACCTCGGTGGAGGGCAGCCGGTACGCCTTGTCGATGAGGGTGCTGGTCAGTTGCGGGTCACCGGTCAGGTCTGCCAGTGGTTTGCCCATGAGGTTCAGCTCGGTGATGCCGCTGGCCGCCACCGCTGCTGCATTGGCCAGCACCACCACGCCGTGCGCGTCAACCGCCAGCACCGGGTCAGCCTGTGAGGCCAGCAGGGCTTCCAGGTACAGGCGGCGTCGCACACCGGGCAACATGGCCAATTCGGCAACGGTTTGTACGCCGTTCACCCTTTGCAGTTCTTCCCGCAAAGCGGGCAGGCCGTCGGTGGTCAGGGCCGGGGCCTCAAAGTAGATGTGCGGCGGATCGACCTCGACCGCCGACACATCGAGCATGCGGCGCGCCAGGATGGCCAGAATCTCCTGGGCGATGCCGACCCGGTCGGTGAAGAACACACTGATGCGCATGAGGTGTACGGAAAACGTGACGTTGTATGAATATTGTTACACGTAAGGTATCTCTATGTTTTGAAACATGTTTTTATGAAGTTGATGCCAATCACTCCAAAATCGTATCGAAAACAATACATTTGTATGTCGCGACGCATGCCACCACAATCGCCTAAGTGCTTGATTTCATTGGCGGTCGGGCGGCTGTGCAAAGTTGGCACAGAGATTGCGCAGACCCGTGCATGGTGTCCGCAAGCTGCGTTGTCGCTCAGCGCCGGACCATCTGGAGCAAACGATGAAAGTTCTCATCCTGGGCAGTGGCGTGATCGGCACCACCATGGCGTATTACCTGGCGCGAGCCGGTCACGAGGTCGAGGTGGTTGACCGCCAGCCTGGCCCCGGCCTGGAAACCAGCTACGCCAATGCGGGCGAAGTCTCTCCCGGCTATTCCGCACCATGGGCTGGCCCAGGGGTGCCGCTGAAAGCCATTCAGTGGCTGCTGATGCACCACAGCCCGCTGGTCATCAAGCCCATGCTGGACCCTGCCATGTGGCGGTGGGGCCTGTCCATGCTGCGCAACTGCACCGAGGCACGTTACCGCGTCAACAAGGGGCGCATGGTGCGACTGGCCGAGTACAGCCGCGATTGCCTGAAAGCGCTGCGTGCCGACATTGGCATCCAGTACGACGAGCGCGAGCAGGGTACGCTGCAGCTGTTTCGCACCCAGAAACAGCTGGACGGCACGGCCAAAGACATTCAGATACTGAACGAATATGGTGTGCCCTACCAGCTGCTGGACCGCAACGGTTACCTGCAATACGAGCCAGCGCTGGCTGACGTCAAAGACAAGTTCATTGGCGCGCTGCGCCTGCCGGGCGACGAAACTGGCGACTGCTTCAAGTTCACACAGGCCCTGGCCGAAAAAGCCAAGGCCCTCGGTGTGACCTTTCGGTTTGGCGTGGACATTCAGTCCGTTGAGCGCAGCGGGCGACGTGTGAGCGGCGTGCGCACCAGCGCGGGTGTGTTGACGGCCGACCGCTATGTGCTGGCCCTGGGCAGCTATTCAACCCGCATGTTGGCGCCCTTGGGCATCCGCATTCCGGTGTACCCGGTCAAAGGCTTTTCCATCACGGTGCCCATCACCGATGCCACCAAGTCACCCGAGTCGACCATCATGGATGAAACCCACAAGGTGGCGGTGACCCGTCTGGGTGACCGCATTCGGGTGGGTGGCACGGCGCAGTTGTCAGGCTTTGACCTGAACCTGGACGAGGGCCGTCGGCGCACGCTGGAGTTTGTGGTGACCGACCTGTTCCCGCAGGGCGGCGATGTGAGCAAGGCCGAGTTCTGGACCGGCTTGCGCCCCATGACGCCGGACGGCACCCCCATTCTGGGTGAGACGGCGCTTGACAACCTGATGCTCAGCACCGGCCACGGTACGCTGGGCTGGACCATGGCCGCAGGCACCGGACGCGTCATGGCCGATTTGATCAGCGGGCGCAAACCCGAGATCAGCATGGAAGGCCTGACGGTCGCGCGGTACGCTTGAGTTTTTTGCCATGTCATTGAATTCACTCAACGCCGGAGCCTGGTTGAGCATTGATCTGGCGGCCATCTGTGACAACTGGCGCCTGTTGAAATCCATGGTGGCGTCTGGTAACAGCGCGGCCGTGGTCAAGGCCAATGCGTATGGGCTGGGCGCCCGCCCGGTTGCCGCCGCGCTGTACTGCGCGGGTTGCCGTCACTTTTTTGTGGCGCACCTGGCCGAGGGGATGGACCTGCGCCCCACGCTGCCCGCCGATGCCGTGGTGGTCGTCATGCACGGCCTGCCGCCCGGTGCCGAGCCCGAGTGCCTGGCCAACGGGCTGGTGCCCGTGCTCAACAGCAGCCAGCAAATTGCTGCGTGGCGGCAGCTGGCACACAGCACGGGCCAGACGCTGGCCGCAGTGGTGCAGGTGGACAGCGGCATGGCGCGCCTGGGGTTGTCTGCGTCCGAGCTGGCGCAACTGAGCCAGGATGCAACGGCCTTTCAGGGCATCCGTGTCAGCCACGTCATGAGCCACCTGGCGTGTGCCGATGAGCCCCAGCACCCGGCCAACCGGCAGCAACTGGCCCGGTTTGAGGCCGCACGGCGTGTGTTGCCTGCGGCACCCGCCACATTGGCCAATTCGTCGGGCATTTTCCTGGGGGCTGACTACCACTTTGACCTGGCGCGCCCAGGTGCAGCGCTGTACGGTGTCGCACCGGTTCCGGGTCGGCCCAACCCCATGAAAGCGGTGGTCAGGCTGCAGGCAAAGGTCATTCAAACTCGCACGGTGCGGGCGGGCGAGGGCGTGGGCTACAGCTTCAGTTGGGTGGCACCCACCGACAGCCGCATTGCCACCGTGTCCGTCGGTTACGCCGACGGGTATTTGCGCAGCCTCAGCGGTCGGGGTGTGGCCTGGCTGGGCGAGCAGGCGCTGCCGCTGGTGGGGCGTGTGTCAATGGACACCATCACGGTAGACGTGAGCGCGCTGCCCGAGTACGCCATTCAACCCGGTACATTGCTGGACCTTATTGCGCCGCAGTACACGGTGGATGCAGTAGCCGAGCGGGCAGGCACCATCGGCTACGAGGTGCTCACCTCGCTGGGCGAACGCTACCACCGCACCTATCTGCCTGCTGATTGACAGTTCGGTTGACGAACAGACCGGTTGCCGGGCTTGTCTCAATAGGGACAAGCCCTGTCTTCACGCTGACAGCGGTTCCGCTTAAATTCGCACGGTCGTTCTTTTTTGTGCTTTTGGCCTCGAGCCACAACAACTGCAGGAGATTCACCCGATGACAGCGCATACCCAAGTCCACGGCGACGTGGCCGTGATCACCCTGGACAACCCACCCGTCAACGGGTTGGGCCTGTCCACCCGTCAAGGCATCGTGGCCGCTCTGGCGCAGGCCGAGGCCGATCCCGCAGTCAAGGCCATTGTGCTCACCGGTGCGGGCAAGGCGTTCTCAGGTGGGGCTGACATCAAGGAATTCGGTTCGCCCAAGGCGCTGCAGGAGCCCAACCTGCTGAGCGTGATCCGCGCGGTCGAAAACACCGCCAAGCCCGTGGTGGCCGCCATCCACACCGTCTGCATGGGCGGTGGGTTGGAACTGGCTCTGGGCGCACACTACCGCATTGCAGCGCCCGGCTGCAACATTGCCTTGCCCGAAGTGAAGCTGGGTCTGATTCCCGGGGCAGGTGGCACACAGCGCCTCCCCCGCGTGCTGGGCGTGGAAGCCGCGCTGAACATCATCGTCAGCGGCGAACCCGTCAAATCCGAGATGCTGGCCATGCTGCCAGGCCAGAAGCTGTTCGACAAGTTGTCGGCCAGCCCTGACAGCCTGGCCGAAGAAGCGCTGGCGTTCGCCCGTGAAGTGGCGGCCAAGCACGCGGCAGATGGCTCCGCCTTCCCCCTGGTGCGCAACCTGCCTTGCAAGCACAAGGATGGCGACGCCTACTTCCAGTTTGCGCGCAACATGGTCAAAGGCATGGCAAAAAACTTCCCCGCACCCGCGAAGTGCGTGGACGCGGTGGAGGCTGCCACCAAGAAGAAATTTGAAGATGGCCTGCTGGCCGAGCGTGAGTTGTTCATCAACCTGATGTGGACGTCCGAGAGCCGTTCGCTGCGTCACCTGTTCATGGCCGAGCGCGCGGCCAGCAAGATTCCCGATGTGCCGGAAGACACACCCAAGCGCGACATCAAGTCTGTGGCCATCATCGGCGCGGGTACCATGGGTGGCGGCATTGCCATGAACTTCCTGAACGCCGGCATCCCCGTGAAGATGCTGGAGATGAAGCAGGAAGCGCTGGACCGTGGCGTGGGCACCATGCGCGGCAACTACGAAGCGCAAGTGAAAAAGGGCAAGCTCAAGCAGGACAAGTTTGACCAGCGCATGGCGCTGCTCAGCACCACCCTCAGCTACGACGACCTGAAGGACGCCGACCTGGTCATCGAGGCGGTGTTTGAAGAAATCGGAGTGAAGGAGGCCGTGTTCAAGGAACTGGACCGCGTGTGCAAGCCCGGTGCCATTCTGGCCAGCAACACCTCCACGCTGGACATGAACAAAATCGCCAGCTTCACCAGCCGCCCGCAGGACGTGGTGGGCATGCACTTCTTCAGCCCTGCCAACGTGATGAAGCTGCTGGAAGTGGTGCGCGGCGAGAAAATCGCACACGACGTGCTGGCCACGGTGATGGCCATTTCCAAGAAGATCAAGAAAACAGCGGTGGTGTCTGGCGTGTGCGACGGCTTCATCGGCAACCGCATGATCGAGCAGTACGGCCGCCAGGGTGGCTTCCTGCTGGACGAAGGCTGCACGCCTCAACAGGTGGACAAGGCCATCGAGAAATTCGGCTTTGCCATGGGCCCCTTCCGCATGGGCGACTTGGCGGGCAACGACATCGGCTGGGCCATCCGCAAGCGCCGCTACACCGAAAAGCCCGACATGAAATACAGCAAGACCGCTGACCTGCTGTGCGAAAAAGGTCGCTTCGGCCAGAAAACCGGCGCAGGCTGGTACGACTACGTGCCCGGCAAGCGCGACGCCATTCCCAACGCCGAAGTCGAGCAGATGATTGCCGACCACCGCGCTGCGCTGGGCATCACACCCCGCAAGATTTCGGACGAAGAAATCGTGCAGCGCCTGGTGTTCAGTCTGGTGAACGAAGCCGCCCACATCCTGGAAGAGGGCATTGCCAACAAGGCCAGCGACATCGACATCGTCTACATCTTTGGCTACGGCTTCCCGGTTCACCGTGGCGGGCCGCTGAACTACGCCAACGAAATGGGGCTGTTCAACGTGGTACAGGCCATGAAGCGTTTTGCGCGCAACCCGCTGGACGATGCCAATTTCTGGCAACCCGCGCCCCTGCTGGCCCGTTTGGCTGCCGAAGGCAAGACGTTTTAAGGTTTTTTAGCTTATACCGCTTTCATTTGTTGCGTTTCAAGCTACACATTTAGGAATTCACCATGACCCAAGCCGTCATCGTTTCAACCGCACGCACGCCCTTGACCAAAAGCTGGAAGGGCGCTTTCAACATGACCCACGGTGCCACCCTGGGTGGCCATGCGGTGCAGCACGCCGTGCAGCGCGCGGGCATCGACCCCTCGCTGGTGGAAGACGTCATCATGGGCTGCGCCAACCCCGAAGGTGCCACGGGGGCCAACATTGCCCGCCAGATTGCCCTGAAAGCGGGCCTGCCCATCACCGTGTCGGGCATGACAGTCAACCGTTTCTGCTCGTCCGGCCTGCAGACCATTGCGCTGGCTGCCCAGCGCATCATCGCCGGCGAAGGCCAGGTGTATGTGGCCGGTGGCGTGGAAAGCATCTCCTGCGTGCAGCAGGAAATGAACCTGCACATGCTCAAAGACCTGGCGCTGGAAAAGCAGAAGCCCGAGATCTACTGGAACATGCTGCAAACCGCTGAACAGGTGGCCAAGCGGTATGGCATTGGCCGCGAAGCCATGGACGAATACGGTGCTGCCAGCCAGCAGAAAGCCGCCGCCGCACTGGAAGCTGGCCTGTTCAGGGACGAAATTGCGCCCATCACCGTCACGGCGGGGGTGGCCGACAAGGTCATGGGCCTGATGACCAAGCAGGTCACGGTCGAGCACGACGAAGGCATCCGCGCTGGCACCACCTACGACGGCATCAAAGGGCTGCGCTCCGCACTGCCCGGCGGTGTGGTGAGCGCGGGCAACGCCAGCCAGTTCTCGGACGGTGCCGGTGCGTGCGTGGTCATGGATGAAAAACTGGCGGAGCAACAGGGCCTCAAACCCCTGGGCCGGTTCCTGGGCTTTGCCGTGGCGGGTTGCGAACCCGACGAAATGGGCATTGGCCCCGTGTTCGCCGTGCCCAAGGCCCTGGCCCGCCTGGGTCTGACGGTGCAGGACATTGACCTGTGGGAGCTGAACGAGGCCTTTGCCGTTCAGGTCATCTACTGCCGCGACAAGCTGGGCATTCCCGCTGACCGCCTGAATGTCAACGGCGGTGCCATTGCCGTGGGTCACCCCTATGGCGTGAGCGGCCAGCGCCTGACGGGCCATGCCCTGATTGAAGGCAAGCGCCGTGGCGCCAAACGCGTGGCCGTGACGATGTGCATCGGCGGCGGCATGGGTGCGTGCGGCATTTTTGAAGTGCTGTAACCCACCGTCGCTCCACAGGGCCCCCAGTGCGGCGCAAGCTGTCTGGGGGCTTTTTTGTCTTCGGCGGCAGGCATTTGACAAGGGTTTGCAGTTATCCCCTTGGCTGGGGTGCAAGCTTGTGGATAAGCTTTGAACAGTGTGTGCAAACCGTTGCCAACATCAAGCCGGGCGTGGCTGGTTGACGTGTTGCCTGTTTTTTGTGCAAAGAGGCCCCGATCCGCGAGGGTGATCAGACTGACATGCCATCTGCCAAGCCCAAGTGGCTGCCCGTGATCGAAACTGCCCGATGCACCGGTTGTGGCTGGTGTGTGGCCGCCTGCCCGGAACACGTGCTGGTGCTGGAGCGAAGCGGATGGCGCAAAACATCGGTGCTGCTGGACGAAGCGGGTTGCACTGGCTGTCGGAAATGCGAGGTGAAGTGCCCGTTTGGCGTGATTGCCATGGTGCGGATTCGCCAGGCTGAGGGGGTGGCATGTTTGGATGGGCCGGGCTCAACAGGAAACCCGTGAGCCGAAGACGTGTCAGACTGCGTGCTTTGTCCACTGCCCCTGTTCACCAACACTTGTCAGATGATCCAGTCTCCGCCCTTATTCAGAATCGGCTCGGGCGCGGGTTACGCCGGTGACCGCATTGAGCCCGCGCTCGACCTGGCCGAGCGCGGGCAGCTGAATGCCCTGGTGTTTGAATGCCTGGCCGAGCGCACCATTGCGCTGGCGCAACTGCGGCGCAGCCATGACCCCGATGCCGGTTTTGACCCCCTGCTGACTGCGCGCATGCGCGCCGTGTTGCCCGTCTGCGTGGCCAACGGCACCACGGTCATCACCAACATGGGGGCGGCCAATCCGTTGGCGGCTGGACAGGCCGTGCTGGCCGTGGCGCGAGAGCTGGGCTTGCCCCACCTGAGGGTGGCGGTGGTGACGGGCGACGACGTGTTGCCCTGGGTACTGGCCAACGATGGTGAGTTGATCGATAGCAAGGAAGCACCGTCATACAAGCGCGGGAGCCTGATTTCGGCCAATGTTTACCTGGGGGCAGACGCCTTGTTGCCGGCGTTGCGCTCGGGGGCGCATGTGATCGTCACCGGTCGGGTGGCTGACCCGGCGCTGTTCCTGGCACCGCTGATGCACCATTTCGGCTGGGCCGATGACGACTGGCCGCGCCTGGGCGCCGGACTGCTGGTGGGCCATTTGTTGGAATGCGCGGCCCAGGTGAGCGGTGGCTACATCGCTGACCCTGGCCAGTTCGACGTGCCCGATCTGCACCGGGTGGGGTTTCCGCTGGCGGAGGTGTCGGCCGATGGCACGGCGGTCATCACCAAACTGTCCGGCACCGGGGGCAGGGTGGACCACCTGACCTGCACGGCGCAGTTGCTGTACGAGGTGGAAGACCCTTCTCGCTACTTGCAGCCCGACGTGGTGGGGGATTTTTCTCAGGTGCGGTTTGCGGCCGTGGGCCATGACCGCGTGCAGGTGCAAGGCGCAGGTGGTCTCCCCCGGCCCGAAACGCTGAAGGTGACGCTCGGTTACCGCGATGGCTTCATTGGCGAGGGGCAAATCAGCTACGCCGGGCCGGGTGCCAGGGCGCGCGGGGAACTGGCGCTGGCCATCCTGCGGCACCGGTTGGAGGTGGCGGGTCTGGCGAGCCTGGAGCACAGGGCCGAACTGGTGGGTGTGAACGCCATGCACGGCCCCCACCTGGGTGTGGCACACGAGCCCTACGAGGTGCGCGTGCGCCTGGCGGTCCGCTGTGCCACCCGCCAGCAGGCTGAGCGGGTGGGGCAAGAGGTGGAAGCGCTCTACCTGAACGGCCCTGCAGGCGGTGGCGGGGTCACCCAGAGTGTGCGCGAGGTGGTTGCTGCGGCATCCGCCTTGATACCTCGCTCGGCGGTGCAGACGCATGTACAGGTGCTGACGCACGGCGTGCCAGGGCACCCGGAGCAGGTGGCCCGTTCAGCATCCGCTCACGCGACCCCAGCGCCGCTGGTGGCGATGCACGATGCAGCGGCCATGGCGGTCGAATCAGCCGTGCCCGCAAAGCCAGGTGGGTCGCCAGAAGTGTCGCCGGGTGAGTTGCAGGGCGAGCCGCCAAGTGAGGAAGCAGCAGGCCCCGCGCCTGTGCGCTTGCAGGACATCGCCATTGCCCGCTCGGGTGACAAGGGCAACCTGGCCACGCTGACGGTGATTGCAAAAGACCCGCTGAACTACCCATTGCTGGAGCGGTTGCTCACACCAGAGCGGGTTCGGGCGCATTACGACGGGATTGCCAAGGGGGCGGTGCATCGATACTGCTTGCAGCATCTGGGCGCGGTGCACTTTGTGATGCACGATGCTTTGGGTGGCGGCGTCACCCGGTCGCTGGCACTGGATGCGCATGGCAAGACGCTGAGCGCGGCCATTCTGGCGCTACCGCTGGCGCAGGCATAGACCAGAGGGAGGGCAAGACCGGGAGGTGTCTCCGGGCGGACAGGCATGGGTGTTCGCACCAATGGGCGGCCTGTGCGCGCAGGCCTAGACTGTGTGGGACGCGCATTGCACCCATGCAGCGCTGCTTTCAGCCCAAAAACCTCAGGAGACTTCTCATGCGTACCTCTTTCCGTCTGCTGGCCTCGCTTGTCGGCACGTTCTGTTTCACATCGGCCGCCCTGGCACAGGCCTACCCCAACAAACCCATCAAGGCCGTGGTGCCCTTTGCAGCAGGCAGCGCCACCGACCAGATTGGCCGCGCCTTCGCGCAGAAAATGTCCGAGACGCTGGGCCAGCCCATTGTGGTGGAGAACAAGGCTGGCGTGAACGGCATGCTGGGGGCCGACGCCGTGGCCAAATCAGCGCCTGATGGCTACACCATCCTGATTGGCACCAACAGCACCAACGCGGCCCTGAAAAGCCTGATGAAAAAGCTGCCCTACGACCAGGACACTGCCTTCACCCCGGTGGGCTTCATGGGGTCGGTGCCGCTGATCATGGCGGTGAACAACGATGTGCCGGTCAAGACCCTGAAAGAGCTGGTGGACATGGCCAAGGCCAAGCCCACGCACGTGACCTTTGCCAGCGCCAGCACGTCGCAACTGGTGTCCACCGAAATGATGGCTGGCATGACCGGCATCCAGCTCACCAACGTGCCGTACAAGAGTGGCCCGGCTGCCATGACCGACCTCATCGGCGGCCAGGTCAATATGTTCAGCGCCGACTTTGCCGTCATGCTGCCCCAGGTCAAGGCGGGCAAGGTGCGGGGCCTGGCCGTCACGGCGGCCAAGCGCTCGCCCGCCGTGCCCGAGCTGCCCACCGTGAACGAAGCGCTGGGCTTGAAGGACTACGAGCTGATTGCCTACTTCGCCGTGTACGCACCGGCGGGCACACCGGCTGACATCGTGACCAAACTGAACCAGGCCGTCAACGCTGCCGCCAACAGCGCCGAGGTGCAGGACAAGTTTGCGGGCATCGGCTTTGCAGTCCAGCCCGGCACACCCGACGACCTGGCCAAGCGCGGCGCACTGGAAACTGCCAAGTGGGCCAAGGCCATCATGGATGCCAAGATCGAACCCCAGTGACGGGCCAAACCGCCTGACCGGAGCCAGGCAGGTCTCCTGGCCGCCTGCACTGTTTGTTGTTGACCGAAAGATACCATGAGCCTGCGCCCCACCATCGACTTCCTGCTGTACGACTGGCTGTGTGCAGACAACCTGACACAGCGAGAACGCTTTGCCGACCACAGCCGCGATACCTTTGCTGCCGTGCTGGACACCTGCGAGCGCATTGCCCGAGACAAGTACGCGCCCTTCAACCGGCTGGTCGACACGCAGGAGCCCGCCACCGTCACCGAGGCGGACGGCAGCCTGCGCGTGGTGTTGCCGCAGGCCACCCACGAAGCGCACCAGGCCTATGCCGCCAGCGGCATGCTGAGTGCGGCGCAGGATTACGAAATGGGCGGCATGCAGTTGCCCTACACGGTGGAATCGGCCGCCAACGCGTTTTTCGCCCATGCGTCGGTCAGCATCGGGTCAGGCATGTTGACCACCGGCAATGCAAATTTGCTGATGGTGCACGGCACGCCGTTGCAGAAGCAGGTGTTCGCCGCCAACGAGTTTGCTGGCAAATGGTCGGGCACCATGTGCCTGAGCGAACCGCAGGCCGGATCGTCCCTGAGCGACGTGGCCACACGTGCCGTACCCGATGGCGAGGGGCACGCAGATGATCCCCTCGGCCCCCGCTACCGCCTGCGGGGCAACAAAATGTGGATTTCGGCTGGCGAACACGAGCTGACCGAGAACATCATCCACCTGGTGCTGGCCAAAATTCCCGACGCCAATGGCCAGTTGCCACCGGGGGTGAAAGGCATTTCGCTGTTCATCGTGCCCAAGCGGCTGGTCAACCCGCAGGGTCGGCTGACAGGCCAGCGCAACGACGTGGCGCTGGCGGGCCTGAACCATAAGTGCGGCTGGCGTGGCACCACCAACACGTTGCTGAATTTTGGCGAAGGCCAGTTTAAGGTGCTGCCGGGTCAAGGGGCCGCCTGCGGCGCGGGGCTGGACGGGCAGGGCACCGGGGCCATCGGTTACCTGGTGGGGCAGCCGGGCAAAGGCCTGCAGTGCATGTTCCACATGATGAACGAAGCCCGCATTGGCGTGGGCATGGCCGCCACCATGCTCGGCATGGCGGGTTACCACGCGAGCCTGGATTACGCCAGAACCCGTGTGCAGGGCCGCCCGGTGGCTGCACCGGCCCACGCAGATGCAAAGGTCGCGAAGGACGTTGGCCAGCCGCCGGTGCGCATCATTGAACATGCCGATGTGAAGCGCATGCTGCTGGCCCAGAAAAGCTATTGCGAAGGTGCGCTGGCCCTGGATCTCTACTGTGCCCGCCTGGTGGACGAGCAGCACACAGGCACCCCTGATGCGGCCGACGATGCTCGCCTGCTGTTGGAGGTGTTGACGCCCATTGCCAAGAGCTGGCCCAGCGAATGGTGCCTGGAGGCGAACAGCCTGGCCATACAGGTGCATGGGGGCTATGGTTACACACGTGACTTCCCCGTTGAGCAGTACTGGCGTGACAACCGCCTGAACATGATCCACGAGGGCACGCACGGCATCCAGGCCATGGATCTGCTGGGCCGCAAGGTGCTGATGGAGCAGGGCAAGGGCCTGAAGCTGCTGGCTGCACGCGTGCATGCCACGGCCAGCCAGGCGGTGCAATTGGCGCGGCAGACTGCGTTGCCCGGTGGAGAGCGCAGGCTGGGCACTGCGCATGCGGCCGATCTGGCACAGCACGCAGCGGCTCTGCTGACGGCGCTGAAAGCGGTGGGCGATGCGACCGAAGCCGCCTGGGCCACGGGCAACCCCGCCGAGTGTCTGGCCAACGCCGTGCCCTACATGCAGGCATTCGGCCACACGGTACTGGCGTGGATCTGGCTGGATGTGGGGGTGGCAGTGTACCGGCAAGACCCTGAGTTAACGCTAGCATCAAACAAAGGCAGGATAAGCGCTGGAGCCTATTTTTATGCCTATGAGCTGCCCAAGATAGACGCCTGGTTGCAGGTGGTGTCCCGGCGCGAGGCGGTGTGCGCCCGCATGCCTGAAGACGCATTCTGAAGTCGCCCGTGCGGTTCGAACAGGGAATGGGCCTCGACCTTAGAGAGGTGCGATTGGCAGGGCGCTGTCGTACGCAAGGAGCTCGGCCAACGCCTGGCCGGGCACGGGTCGGCTGAACAGGTAGCCCTGGAACTCGTCGCAACCGGCCGCTTTAAGGAACGCGGCTTGCTCTTCCGTTTCGACGCCCTCGGCAATGGTGCGCAGCCCCAGGCTGTGCGCCAGACCGATCACCGCGTTGACGATGGCTTCGTCTCCCGTGTTGTGGTTCAGCCCCCGCACAAACGACTGGTCGATTTTGAGCTTGTCCACTGCAAATCGCTTCAGGTAACTCAGAGACGAGTAGCCGGTGCCAAAGTCGTCAATCGACAGTTTGATGCCCAACGCTTTCAACGCGTTGATGGTGGTCACGGTGAAGTCGGAGTCCTCCATGGCCACACTTTCGGTCAGTTCCAGTTCGAGCAGATCAGGGGGCAGCCCGCTGGCATCCAGCGCGCGGCGCACGCTTTGCGACAAGTCCACATGGCGGAACTGCACCACCGACAGGTTGACGGCCACCGGCACCGCATGCAGGCCTGCAGACCGCCAGGCAGCAGCGTCACGGAGGGCCTGGTTCATGACCCACTCGCCAATGGGCCGGATCAGCCCTGACTGCTCTGCCACCGGGATGAAACGTGCCGGAGACACCATGCCCCATTCGGGGTGTTGCCAGCGCACCAGCGCTTCGACACCCACGACTTTGCGGGTATGGGCATCGACTTGTGGCTGGTAATGCAGTATCAACTGGCCTTTGCCAATGGCGTGTTGCAAATCGCGCTCCACTGCAAGGGTGGCTTGCAGCTGGGTTTGCAACTCGGCCGTGAAGTAGCGGATGGTGTGACGGCCGTCGCGTTTGGCTTCGTCTGCGGCCATTTCAGCCGCCTGCATCAGCTTGACCCAGTCTGTGCCATTGGCGGGGAATGTGGCGATGCCCACACTCGCGGTCAGCGTCAGCTCCTTGTCTGCTACCCGGACTGGGGCATTGACCTCAGCCAGAAGGCGCATGGCCACCTTGCCGGCATCGAGCGCCTCGGTTCGGGGCAGCAGACAGATGAAATCGTCACCCCCGATGCGTGACACCGTATCTTCCGGTTTGACGTGCTGACTCAGCCGCTTGGCCAGTGTTTTGAGCACCTCGTCGCCCACTTCGTGTCCGAACGCCTCGTTGATGTGTTTGAAGTGGTCAATGTTCAGGTGCAGGACGGCCAGACTGCGCTGCATGCGCGTGGCCGATGCCAGGGCCGTGCGGGCGCGGTCGAACAACAGGGCACGGTTGGGCAGATTGGTCAGGGTGTCGTAGTTGGCCAGTCGCAGGATCCGGGCTTCGGCCTCTTTTCTGCTCGACGTTTCGGTAAAGATGCCCAGGTACTGGCGTATCTGGTGGCTGCCATCCCGGATCGCACTGATGACCAGCCACTCGGGGTAAATCTCGCCGCTCTTGCGGCGGTTCCATATTTCGCCCTCCCACCGGTCGTTGGCCGCCAGCTCTGCCCACATGGCCTGGTAGAACGATTTGTCCTGTTTGCCAGAGCTCAGCAGCCGGGGGGTCTGGTTTTTGACATCGGCCTCGGTGTAGCCGGTGATGCGCGTGAACGACTGGTTGACCGACACGAAACGGGTGTCGCTGTCGGTGATGAAGATGCCCTCCTGACTGGCTCCGAACACCTGGGCGATCACCCGGCTATGGGCATCGGCTTCTTTGAGCCGCGTCACGTCAAGCCAGGTGCCCACGATCTGCGTCGGTTGGCCTGCGCCGTCCCGCACCAGCAGCAGTTGATCGTGGATCCAGCGGTAGCTGCCATCAGCGTGCCTGAACCGATACTCATGGGTCAGCCTGCCTGCCGACATCAGTTCGCTTTGCCTGGCCTGCGCCGCAGGCAGGTCGTCGGGGTGGAGGTGGGACAACCACATGTCGGGGTCGGACAGCCAGCGTTCGAAGGCATGGCCTGTGAGTTGCGCCACGTTGGGGCTCACGAAGTCGACGACAAAGCGTTCGGGTTGACCGGTTGTGGCCCGCAACGCATAGACCACAGCGGGGTTGATGTCCAAAATCTGTGCCAGTCTGTCGCGCTCACGCGTGAGTTGTGTCTCCAGTGCCTGGTGGCGCTTTTCGGCCGCACGGCTCAGGCTGAACACCAAAGCAGTGCTGAGCAGCACGAACACAATGCCTTTGACCGATTGCAGCGTGGCGCGCAGGGAACCGTCGGGCACCAGTGCTTCCAGCAAACTGTCGGACAGCAAAATCCAGGCCACGCCAAATGCCACAAACGCACCCGCAATCTGCAGGGCAGTGGTGGGCTGGCGATCCGTCGGGTGTGGCATGGCCACCGCATCATAAGCCTGCATACGGGCAATTTTTGCCACGGGGAGGGGCTTGCTGCTGTGTGTCATTGGGCTGGGGTGTGTCGATGTCACACAATGCGCCCTGACGTTGTCACATGCCCACACAACCGGATTCAACATGAAGCCTGATTCACAGCCAACTGCCCACTCCAGCGCACCTGCAAACAGCAGTTCGTCGAGCCGCTTGACCCACACTGCGCCGCGTTGGTGGCTTGCGGTGCCGGTGTTGGGTTTGGTGGCGTGCTCCAGTACCCAGTTTCCGGCCGATCAACCCTTGCCGACCGACCCGCCTTCGCGCTGGTCCTGGCAGGAGCGCACCACCCCAACGGGTACGCCAGGGTCGGAAGCTGCTGTGCCAGCTTCGGAAGCACCCGTGGCCGCTGTCGCATCCAGCGTAACGACCGTACCCACCGTACCCACCGTGCCGACGGCACCTGCCGGACCCGTAGCAAACCCTGTACCGGCCTTGTCACCCGCTCCGGCGGCGGCCGCCGTCCAGCCAGAACGAACTGTGCCAGCGCCCGCACCCGCGACACCGGCTGCTGCGACTCCGCCTGCCGCCCAGCCGGCCCCCCTGCCTGTGGTCACTCCCAGCAGCCCACCTGTGCCCGTTGCGCCAGTTACGGCAGCGCCGGCACCCGTGGCCACGCCCGCTGAACCGACGCGTCAGGTGGCGCAGGTGGTTGCATCTCCCGCTGGCACGCAAGGTGCCGCCTTGCCGGGGGCATCAACCGTGCCCGATGCGCCGGAGGTGTTCGGGCCTGCACCCAAGCCTGCCGCGCGTCGCGCCCCGGTACAGCGTGTGCGGCCCAGCAACCGCGCCATGGGTGAGTTTGTGCGCTCCTACACCTGCGCAGGTCGCGATATCAGCGTGGGTGTGGTGGGCCTGGGTTTGCGTCTGATGGACGGCGGTGGCGTATACGAGCTGTCACCCGTCCAGGGTGGAGCGGGGCAGGTGTACACCGGCCAGGGGCCCATGGGGACGGCCAAGCTGGTGCTCAATGGCGACCAGTTGTCGGCAGAGGTCAACGGCCGTGCTTTGCGTGCCTGTGAGTTGACGCGCCGCTGGCCCATGCCCGCGTTCAGGGCACTGGGGCACGAGCCCAGCTGGCTGCTCAAGGGCGAGCTGGAGCTGATGCATTGGACCGTGGCCGACAAACTGGTGTCCGTTGCCGTGCAAGACAACCAGCCGATAGCACTTGGGCAACCGCTGCGCATGGGCAAAGACCCGGATGCGCCTGTGGTCGAGGTGCAGCATGCAGTGTGCCGCGACACCGCCACCGGCATGCCCTTTCCGTACACGGTTCAGGTCAGTGCGGAGGGGCGCAGGTATGCCGGATGTGGTGGCGACACGCACGCCATGCTGACCGGCCGCACCTGGGTGATCAGCGGGGTTGAGCAGAGCGCTATACCGTTGTCACCGCTGGGGCATGACATCAGCATCCGGTTCGACGGTCAAGGGCGGGTGAATGGTGTGGCGGCATGCAACCTGTTTTCAGGCATCTACGCGTTGACCGCCGAGCGGCTGTCGATCGGCTCACTGACCACCACGCGGCGTGCCTGTCCGGGTGGTGCCATGGTGCAGGAGCATGCCTTGCTTCGCGCATTGGAAACGGTGGTGCGGTTCGATGTGACGCCGTCAGGTGAGTTGACGCTGGTGACACGCGCTGCGGCTGACCAGGGCGAGGTGTCTGGCATCACGGCGCGTTGAGTCTGTCAGGGTGTGGGCACCTGCGGTTTGCCAACCCACTCGGGACTAACCCTTGCTGGGCCGGTGACAGACACGGAGGAGACAAGTGCCGTTGCGGGGGTGCTCGCACAATCGCCACTTTCTTCAGCCATCCGAGGACGCTTCACGCCATGTCACGCACCATTCAACAGTTGTTCAGTTTGTCAGGCAAGACCGCGCTGGTCACCGGCGGGTCGCGGGGCCTGGGGTTGCAGATGGCGCATGCGCTGGGCGAAGCCGGGGCGCGCATCATGCTGTCGTCGCGCAAGGCGGCGGACCTGGAGGACTCGGTGGCCAGCCTGCAGGCTGCGGGCATCGATGCACGCTGGGTCGCGGCGGACTGTTCGGACGAGGGCAGCATCCAGCATCTGGTCGATGAAACGCTGCAGCGCATGGGCGACATCGACATCTTGGTGAACAACGCGGGTGCCACCTGGGGTGCCCCCGCCGAAGACCACCCCGTGGCTGCTTGGGACAAAGTGATGAACCTGAACGTGCGCGGCTATTTCCTGCTGGCGCAGCAGGTGGCCCGGCGCAGCATGCTGAAGGTGCCCGAAGGTGCGCAGCGGCCACGTGGCGGGCGTATCCTGAACGTGGCCAGCATCGCGGGCCTGGGCGGCAACCCGCCCGGCATGCAGACGGTGGCGTACAACACGTCCAAGGCCGCCGTGATCAACTTCACCCGGGCGCTGGCGTGCGAATGGGGCCCGCGCGGCATCAACGTGAACGCGGTGTGTCCCGGTTTTTTCCCCAGCAAGATGACCGCTGGCCTGTTGGAAAAGCTGGGTGCCGACAAGATGGCAGCCCATGCGCCGCTGCGCCGACTGGGTGACGACGAAGACCTGAAAGGGCTCACGGTGCTGCTGGCGTCTGACGCCGGCAAGCACATCACCGGGCAATGGGTGGCCGTGGACGGTGGCGTGAGTTCGCTGGTGGGAGGATGATCGGGGCAGCGCAGTCAACTTTCTCTGACCACACCTGACCGTTTCGGCCCACACACATGGATTTCTCTGTACACATTCCCTTCGTCGAGCATCTGGGCTTCGAGCTGTTGCAGATGGCTGGTGGTGAAGCCTGCATCCGTTTTGCACCCAAGCCCGAACACCTGAATTCTTTCAGCGTGGTGCACGGTGGCGCCAGCATGACCTTGCTCGACGTGGTCATGGCCCATGCGGCGCGCAGCGCCCTGGCAGGCGCCGAAGCCGACATGGGGTGCGTCACCATCGAGATGAAAACCAGCTTCATGCAGGCTGCGCGTGGCGATGGCCGGCCGCTGACCGCCCATGGCAAGCTGCTGCACCGCACGGCCACCATGGCCTTCACCGAAGGGCGGGTGGTGGACGATCAAGGCCGGTTGTGTGCGCATGCCACGGCCACGTTCAAGTACGTGCCTCGCCTGCCCACCGGCAAGCGCGGGGTGAACGCATTGAACGCGGCGCCACCCCCGGCCCAGGTGCCGACCGACTGATTGTTGCTTTTTTGCGCGCTACCGATTGATAGGTGGCGTTTGTTTGCTATTTTGTTTGCGAGGATCAACCATGCCCTTGAATCAGCAGATCGTTCTGGACAACCGGCCCGTTGGCGAAGCCACTGCGTCCAATTTCAGGCTGGTGACCGCCGAGACACCGCCCTTGGCCGATGGTCAGGTGCTGGTGCGTCACCATTACCTCAGCCTGGACCCCTACATGCGTGGCCGCATGAACGAGGGCAAGAGCTACGCCGCTGCACAGGCGCTGGGCGAGGTGATGATCGGCGGCACAGCGGGTGAAGTGGTGGAAAGCCGCCACCCCAAGTACCAGCCCGGTGACCGGGTGGTGGGCATGGGCGGCTGGCAGGCGTACAGCGTGGTCGATGGCAACGTGCCCGGCCTGTTGCGCCGGGTGGACACCACCCACGTGCCGCTCAGCCACTATCTGGGTGCGGTGGGCATGCCGGGCGTCACGGCCTGGTACGGTCTGGTGAAGATCATCGCCCCCAAGGCGGGTGACACGGTGGTGGTCAGTGCGGCGGCAGGGGCCGTGGGCAGTGCCTTCGGTGCACTGGCCAAGGCCAGGGGTTGCCGCGTGGTGGGCATTGCCGGCGGGGCCGACAAGTGCCAGTACGCGGTGCAGGAACTCGGCTTCGATGCCTGCGTGGACTACAAGGAGCATGCCGATTTCGTCAGCCTGTCCAAGGCGCTGAAGGCGGTCTGCCCTGATGGCATCGACGGCTATTTCGAGAACGTCGGTGGCATGGTGCTCGACGCCGTGCTGCTTCGCACCAACGCGTTTGCCCGCATCGCCGTGTGCGGCATGATCGCTGGCTACAACGGTGCACCCCTGCCATTGGCCAACCCGGCGCTGATCCTGGTCAACCGGCTCAAGGTCGAAGGCTTCATCGTCAGCGAGCACATGGAAGTGTGGCCCGACGCACTGGCCGAGCTGGGTACGCTGGTGGGCAGCGGACGGTTCCGCCCCCGCGAAAGCGTGGCGCAGGGCCTGGAGGCCGCGCCAGAGGCGTTTCTGGGCTTGCTCAAAGGCAAAAACTTCGGCAAGCAACTGGTGAAGCTCGCCTGATACCTGACGGCACGAAGGAACCCACCATGGCCGACCTCTACCTGCACCACTACCCCATGTCGCCCTTTGCCGAGAAGGTGCGGCTGATGCTGGGGTTCAAGCAACTGGCCTGGCATTCGGTCATCGTGCCGTCGGTCATGCCCAAGCCCGATGTGGTGGCGCTGACGGGCGGCTACCGCAAGGTGCCGTTCCTGCAGATGGGCAACGACGTGTTCTGCGACACCAACCTGATTGCCGTCGTGCTGGAACACCTCGCCCCCACGCCGTCCTTCTTCCCCAACGGGCAACGCGGGCTGAACCGGGTGGTCGCGCAGTGGGCCGACCACCAGTTGTTCTGGGCTGGCATGGCCTACAACTTCCAGCCACGCGGCATGCAGCAGTTGTTCGAAGGCGCACCGCCCGAGGCCATCAAGGCCTTCGGTGCCGACCGGGGCGCGATGTCCGCCGGCATGACGCGGGTGCGTCCCGGGGATGGCACCTCTGCCTACCGGAGTTACCTGCGTCGCCTGGCCGACATGCTGGCCGAGCAGGAAACCGATGCCGAGGGACAGCCCGTCTTTCTGCTGGGGCACGGCGCACCCAGCCTGGCCGACTTTGCGGCGTACCACACGGTCTGGTTCACCCGCCACCAGGTGCCTTCGCTGGCGGGCGTGCTCGATGCCACGCCTGCCGTCGCCGACTGGTTGAGCCGCATGGTGGCGCTGGGCCATGGCAGCATGGTGCGTGCCAAGGCGGAACAAGCCATAGCAGCCAGTGCAGCTGCATCAAGCGCTGGTGAGCGAAATGACTTGAAAATTTTTGGTGAACATGAGGCATTCCAGGACGACCATGGCATTCCACTGGGCACGCTGGTGACCCTGGCCGCCGAAAGCTTTGGCACCGAGGTGACCGAGGGCACGCTCCTGGCAGCCACCCGCACGCGCTACACCTTGCAACACACCCATGAACGCGCGGGCACGGTGCGGGTGCACTTTCCGCGCGTGGGCTACGTGTTGAAGGCGGTGGCGTGAGCCTGACCGCAGAGGAGCAGCTGGCACAGGCTCAATGTGCAGCGGGGCTGACGTGGCGTTGCCAGCCGTTTGCTGCGTTGACGGTGTCCGAGTTGTACGCGCTGTTGCGGTTGCGCTCGGAGGTGTTTGTGGTGGAGCAGGCCTGCCTGTTCCAGGACATGGACGGTCTGGATGACGCGTGCCACCACCTGATGGGCCTCGACTCAACGGGCCAACTGCTGGCGTATGCACGGTTGGTGCCCAAAGGTGTCACGTTTGCGGAGGCCAGCATCGGCCGGGTGGTGACATCGCCCCTTGCCAGGGGAAGCGCCCTGGGGCACGCCCTGATGGCCGAGGCATTGGCCCGGCTGGCGGACCTGTGGGGCGTACAGCCTGTTCGCATCGGTGCGCAGGCGCACTTGCAGGGGTTTTATGGCCGCCACGGCTTTGTGGCGGAAGGGTCTGGTTACATCGAAGACGGCATTCCCCATGTGGAAATGTGCCGGCTTCCCAAGGTCTGAAGAAAGGTTTCAACATGCTCAGTCAGTTTTCTGGCAAGACGGCGGTGCTCACGGGTGCGGCATCGGGGTTCGGTTTGGAGGTCGCGCGCATTGCCGCAGCGCGGGGCATGAACCTGGTTCTGGTGGATGTGCAGCAAGACGCACTGGCCCAGGCAGAAGCGGAGCTGGTCGCCACCGGTGTGCAGGTGATGGCCCGGCGCGTGGATGTGTCAAACGCCACCGCCATGGACACGCTGGCGGCCGATGTGGTTGACCGGTTCGGTGCGCCGCACTTTGTGTTCAACAACGCGGGTGTGGGCAGTGCCGGGCTGGTGTGGGAACACGCCGTGGCCGACTGGGAGTGGGTGCTGGGCGTGAACGTGTGGGGCGTGGTGCATGGTGTGCGGTGTTTCACGCCACACATGCTGGCGGCGGCGAAGGCTGACCCTGCCTGGCAGGGGCACATTGTCAACACGGCCAGCATGGCCGGTCTGCTGACAGCGCCTAACATGGGCGTCTACAACGTCAGCAAACATGCGGTGGTCGCCTTGAGTGAAACGCTGTACCAGGACCTGTCGCTGGTCACCGTCCAGGTGGGGGCCAGTGTGTTGTGTCCCTACTTCGTGCCGACCGGCATCAGCCAGAGCCACCGCAACCGCCCGGCTGAACTGGCGGCTGCCGAACGGCCCACGCAGAGCCAACTCATCGGCCAGGCCATGAGTGACAAGGCCGTCAACAGCGGCAAAGTGTCAGCAGCCGAAGTGGCACAGATGGTGTTCGATGCCATCGAGGCCAACCGCTTCTACATCTACAGCCATCCGCAAGCATTGGGCAACGTCTCTCAGCGCATGGAAGCCTTGGTGGCTGCCCGCAACCCGCCCGACCCGTTTGCCGAGCGCCCCGACGTGGGTGCCAAACTGCGGGCGGCGTTGCAGGCCTGACCCACGCTTCCCGCCGTTTTCTATTTTTCTCTCCGCCGCCGATGGGGATGGCGAGCGGGGCAGAGAAGGGGACGGAGGAGGGGATGGGCTATGCTGTGGGCTCGATGTTTCGGGGGCAATGCATGACACACACAGCAGACTGGCTCGCCGCTTCCCAGCGGGGACACCTCTATCGGCTCAAACGGGTGTTGGGGGCGGCGTGTGTTGCCTCGGTGTGCCTGTGGACGGCAACCGCAACGGCCCAGCCAGCCGGAGGCGGTGCGCCGTCACCGCTTCGACTCTGTTATGAACGCATGGACATCCCGCCCTGGCGCACGCTGGACGGCAAGGGTTTGAACATCGAGCTCATCCGCATGGCGGCGGCCAGGGCGGGTGTCAGCATCGAGTTTGTGACCTTGCCCTGGAAGCGCTGCCTGTCGGAAATGCAGGACGGCAGTTTGCAGGGTGTGTTCGCTGCCAGCTTCTCGCCTGACCGCCTGAGCCTGGGGGCGTATCCGGGTGGCAAGGTGGCCGATCCGGCGCTTCAGTTGTATGTGGATGGGTACGTGCTGGTGAAGCGCAAGCAGGACGCCGTTCAGTGGGACGGCAAGTCCATGTCGGGCGCACAGGGTGCCGTGGGGGCGCAGGTGGGGTATTCGGTGGCGAATGACTTGCGCAGGATGGGCGTGCCCGTCGATGAGAGCAGCCAGACGGCACTGGAGCTGCTGCAGAAGCTTCAGCTGGGCCGGATCGGTGCGGCAGCCCTGGGCACGAGCGATGCCGCCAAGTTGCTGGCCGATACCGGCAAGCCCCATGCGTTGGCGGCCTCGCTGGAGGTGTTGCCCGTGCCGCTCGTCCAGAAAGCCTACTACCTGATGCTGTCGAACCAGCTGGTGCAGGACCACCCGGATGTGGCCAACCGCCTGTGGCAGCAGATCGGGGTGGCCAGGCGTTCGCCGCAATACCAGAAGCTTCTGAGCGAAGCGAAGGTGCACCAACCCTGATGGTAGGTGGCCGCATGTCCGACCCCGTACCACGGACCTCAGCCAACCGGTTTGCAGACTGGTGGCGTGGTGACGTCCGCGTCAGGCTTTACGGTGGCGTGCTGTGCGTGGTGGTGCTGGTGACGACCCTGTACTCCGCCTACAGCGTGTGGGTGCTGCGCGAAGAGGCGCTTGCCAACGCGAACAGCCGTGCAGATCAGGTGGCGGCGGTGCTGGTCCAGTCCATCGCCCGTCCGCTGTTCGATATCAATTCCGTGGCGGTGACCAGTGTTGTCTCGGCGCTGGGGGCGTCCGCCGATGTGGCGCACATCGCCGTGCTGGGGTCGGACGGGCAGATCATTGCCGAGGCAGGTCAGGTGCAGCCTGAAGGCGATGCCAGCCTCATCAGGCGCGCGCAACCCATCCGGTTTGTCGATGGTGACAAGACCTATAGCGTCGGGTTGCTCGACGTGACCTTGCGCTCGACCAGCCAGGAAGCCGATCTTCGTGCCCGGATGCGCGAGGTGGTGGTGGCCAATCTGCTGTTGGCGCTGGCCATTGTGGCGCTGCTGTGGTTGCTGGAGCGCCGGATGGCCAGGCCGTTTGCGGACATCGAGTCGTCTTTGAACAAGCTGGCAACAGGCCATACCGACATCAGCTTGTCAGGTCTGGGCAGACGTGACCAGATTGGACAGATGTCGTCAGCCGTGCAGCGCTTCAGACAGGCGCTGGAAGACTTGCATGCAGCCCAGGTGCGCATGGCCAGCATCAACGCCGGTCTGGAGCAGGCGGTGGAAGAACGCACACGAACGCTGGCACAGGCGGTTTCGCAGGTCAACGCCGGCCGGGAACGGCTGCAGGCGGTGGTGGACCATGCGATGGATGCGGTGGTGCTGGTCGAGGATGATGGCACCGTGTGTGAATGGAACGCCAGGGCGACGGAAATGCTGGGGTGGCGTGCCGAAGAGGTCTGCGGTCAGGTGCTCAATGCACTGCTGCAACCGGTGAGTGCCCATGGCGAGCCTGTGCCCTGGGTTCGGCCCGACACGATGCTGACCAGCCGAAGCGCGCTTGAACAGCTGGTGGTGCATGACCGGCAGGGGCGGCCTCTGCATGTCGAGTGGGTGGTGGCCCGACTGGCGGCCGCTGCTGGCAATGGGCGCCAGATGGCCAAGGGTTGCGTGTTCATCCGTGACGTGACTTCACGCTTGCAGGCCCAGGCACAGGAACGTGAAGCACTGGCCAGGCAGGCCGAATTGTTTGCCTTGCGGTCCACCTTCATTTCCATGGCCAGCCACGAGTTCCGCACGCCGCTGACGTCCATCCTGTCGTCGGTCGAGATGCTGCGCGCCTACCGCACGCGCCTGAGCGACGACGAGCAGGATGAACTGCTCGTCTCTGCCGAAAAGGGTGTAGCCCGCATGACGCAGTTGCTGGAGCGTGTGCTGCTGATCGGTCAGGCCGACGCCGAGCGGCTGGCGTTTGCACCCGCCCCGGTGTCCTTGAAGGCCTGTGTGGACGATGTGGTCAAAGCGGTGGTGGCGCAACACCCGGCCTTGGCGTCGCGTCTGGGCGTGACCCTGCCCGAGGGCGAGGTGGTGGCGCATCTGGATGCGAACCTGTTGGGCGAGGCGCTCGGTAACCTGTTGAGCAACGCGGCGAAGTATTCACCGGAGGGCGGGAGCGTCGAGTTGCAGGTGCGCGCGCAACCGGGAGGCTGGTCATTCGCTGTCACCGACCATGGGGTGGGCATTCCAGCGTCTGATCTTCCACACGTGTTTGAGTCGTTTCACCGTGCAGGCAATGTGGGCGGCATCGCCGGCACAGGCCTGGGGCTGGCGATTGTGAAGCGGGCAGTCGACCTTCACGGCGGCACGGTCAGCGTCACCAGCCAGCCGGGGCTGACGTGCTTCACCATGTTTCTGCCGGATGCCGCCTCGGATCAGCCGGCAGGGGCCTGAGCGCCCCGGTGGGTGTGCACCCAGCCCGGCACATCCGCCGGGGGCAAAGGCCGGGCAAACAGGTAGCCCTGACATTCGTCGCAGCCCATGTCGGCCAGCAGGTTGCGCTGGGCGACGTGCTCCACCCCCTCGGCAATCACCGACATGCCCAGGCTGTGCGCCAGCTGGATGACCGCATTGGCAATGGACCGGTCATCGTGGTCGGTCGTGATGTTGCGCACGAATGACTGGTCGATTTTCAGGACATCGAGCGGGAAGCGCTTCAGGTACGCCAGGCTGGAATAGCCAGTGCCGAAATCGTCAATGGCCAGCCGCACACCCAGTGACTTGAAGTGGTTCAGGAGCTTGAGTGTGTGTTGAAGGTCCTGCATGGCAGTGCCTTCCGTGATTTCCAGCTCCAGCAGGTGCGGCGGCAAACCCGATTCGCCCAGCGCGGCTTCAACGTGCCGGATGATGTGGGGGTCGACAAACTGCCGCATCGACAGGTTGACGGCCACCCTGGGTATCGCGGCAAAGCCACTGGTCTGCCCCCATTCAACCGCCTGACGGCAGGCCTGGTTCAGAATCCATTGACCCATGGGGACGATCTGGCCGTTGTCTTCAGCCATGGGGATGAACTGCACCGGTGAAATCAGCCCGTGCTGGCTGTGCTGCCACCGCATCAGCGCTTCAAACCCGACCAGATAGCCGGTTTTGGCAGACACCTGCGGCTGGTACAGCACCCTCAGCTCCTGACGCTCAATGGCCCGGTGCAAATCGTTGTGCAACCTGAAGGCCGACGCTAGTTCCTGAGTCGACTCCAGCGACTGCACCGACAGGCGGATGCCCGCCTGCTGGCGCGCATGTCCCAGCACGGTGTCGAGCCTGGCCAGCACCATGTCGGCCGAAAAATCGGGTTGGTCGATGGTGAGTTTGGCCAGCGACACCTTGGGAAAATGCTGTTCCCCTTCGACGGCGAGGGGTTGTGTCAGCGCTTCCATGACACGGTGCAGTGGGTCGGTTTCTTCACCGGCACTGCGGGGGCGGTCAAACAGCACCACAAACCGGTCGTCAGCCGTGCGCCCGACGATGGCGTTGCCCCACATCTCCAGCACAGGCGACTGGACCATGCTCTGCAGCCGTTGCGCCAAGGTGGACACGCAGCCATCCATCAGACCGGAGGTGAGCACCTGTGCCATGTCAGCCAGGTTGTCCACACTGATACCGACCAGTATGGGTCGCTCGCCGGGTTGACGGGGGACTTGCAGGGCAGCGTTCAGCAGCAGGTGGAAGTGCCGCCGGTTGGGCAGGTCGGTGACGCTGTCATGATGGGCCAGGTGCAGGTTCTGCGCAGCCAGCCGCTTGGCGGCCAGTTGTTGGGCAGCGGCCTTTTCGAGGCGGGAGCGGATGCTGTCCAACAATTCCCCGCGTTGGAAGGGTTTGGTGATGTAGTCGTCGGCCCCCAGGTTCATGCCTTCACGCATGTCCTGGCGATCGGCTTTGGCGGTCAGCAGGATCACGGGCAGATGAGCCAGCGCGCTGTCGGACCGAATGGTCGCAATCAGCTGGTGGCCAGTCATCACCGGCATCATGACGTCACTCACGACAATGTCCGGCTGGTGCTGCCGGATCAGCTCCAGCGCCTCGTGACCGTTTTCGCCCGCCCATACCTGGAAGCCTTCGAGGCTCAGCATGCGCTTGAGGTTCAGCCGGATGTCGGCCTCGTCCTCGGCAATCACAATGCGTGCGGTCATGTGGAGGGGCCTGTTCCGTGGGGCGCTGTCTGGGGGGCAGGGGGGCTGTCCGCAAGACATTGCTGGATCACGCGTTGCAGGATGGCCAGGTTGAAAGGTTTGGTCACGTAGTTGCGTGCGCCCTTGGACAGACCTTCTTCCAGCTTTTCTGGTTCGGCACTGGCCGACAGGAAAACCAGTGGGACGTGCCGGTGTGTGTCAGTGGCTTGCAGGGCAGCCAGCACTTCAAACCCGGTCATGCGCGGCATCATCACGTCGCACAGGATCAGGTCGGGCGTGTGTTGCAGGGCCGCGGCCAAACCGGCGGCACCATCGGCGGCATCGATCACCCGGTATCCCTCCAGTCGGAGGAACCGGATCAGGTTCTCGCGGATAGGGGCCTCGTCGTCAATCACCAGCACGGTGCGCTGGCGGTTGCCGTCCGAGGCCAAGTCGGGTGCGGTGGGAGCGCTCATAGGGGCAATCGTACTGTGAAGCAGGTGCCTTTGCCAATGTCACTGGTGACTTCGATGTGTCCCCCGTGCAGGTCCACAGCCTGCTTCACGATGGCCAGCCCCAGTCCGGTGCCCTTGATGTCCCCCACGTTGCTGGCCCGGTGGAACGACGAAAACAGGTGTGGCAACTCGTCTTTGGGGATGCCGATGCCTTGGTCCGATACGGACAGGACGTGGTGTCCATTGTCCTGCCTGACTTCGAACACCACACGACCCCCGGCAGGTGAATACTTGATGGCGTTGGACAGCAGGTTGCCAAACACGTGCCGCAGCAGTGTGGTGTCCAGGTATCCGGGCCGCAATCCGGGCGAGAGTACCAGGCTCACGTCACACGCGGATGAAGAGACAGCTTGCAGGGTTTCGTCCAGAATGGCCTGGCAAATGTCGCCCAACTCGGCTTCCACCGGGTCGAAGGTCATCATCTGGGCTTCGGCCCGTCCCAGCATCAGCACGCTGTCCAGCATGGTGGCCATGCGCTTGACACCGCTTTCAATGCTTTGCAGCACTTCCTGGCGCTCGTCGGCAGCCATGCGTTCGCCGTAAAACTTCAGCAGTTCGGCCGACGACAGGATGGTGGCCAGTGGTGTGCGGAATTCGTGGCTGGTCATGGACACGAAGCGGGTGCGCAGGTCATTGAGTTCGCGTTGCTGGGCCAGCGCGGTGCGGATGTCTTCTTCGGCCTGCTTGCGTTCGGTGATGTCCAAAGCTGTCCAGACGGTGCCGTCCAGGAGGTTCTGGTGGTTGACAGCCTGTCCGGACAGGGTGACCCAGAACACTTCACCTGTGAGCTTGCGCATCTGCAACTCGCGCTGGAAGCGTTGGCCTTTGCGGATGGCCTGCGCCACTTCGCCACCGACCTGCAGGTACTGTTCGCGGTTCAGGTATACCTGCTCCATGGAGTAGAAGTCATTGCGCCCCAAGCCGCCGAACAGGTGGAGCATGGCCGGGTTGGCCCAGCGGAACCGTCCGTCTGGCGTGAGAAAGGCAATGCCCACCACTGATGTGTTCAGCACGATTTCGCGCTCCGCCAGCGTGCTGGTCAGCCGATCTTCGAGCTGCTTGCGCTCGCTCACGTCGGAGAAGAAGGTGAGGGTCGCCGTGCCACCTTCCCAGGGCACCAGCGTGACACCGATGTCGATCCACTTCACCCGGCCATCGGGCATCAGCAGCCTGATTTCGTACCGGTTGGGCACAGGCTCACCGGCCAGCCGCTTCAGCCGGCGCTGTTGCACCAGGCCGTGGTCGTCGGGGTGGATGCGTTCCAGGTAGCCGCGTGCCATCATGTCATCGATGGGCATTTCGACGATCTCGGACGCACGGGTGTTGATGAACGCAAACCGTTCGCCCTGCACCACGACCATGCCTTCACCCACATGCTCGATCACCTGCCGGTAACGTTCTTCCGAACGGTGCAAGGCTTCGGTGGTGCGGCGCTGATCGGTGATGTCGGAGAAGAACGTCAATGTCGACACCCCACCGTCCCAAGGTACCAGGGTGACACCGATGTCGATCCATTTGATGCGGCCATCGGGCATCAGCAGGCGGATGTCGTACTGTTTCGGCACCGCTTCACCCGCGAGGCGCTTGCGGCGTCGCTCCTGCACCATGCCCAAGTCTTCGGGGTGAATGCGCTCCAGGTAGCCCCGTGCCAGCATGTCTTGCAGGGGCATTTCCATGACTTCGCACGCGCGGGCGTTCGCGAACACGAACTGGTCGTTTTTGACGACCACCATGCCCTGGCCGACGTGTTCAATCACCAGGCGGTAGCGTTCCTCCGACCGGTGGAGCGCTTCAATCATGTGGCGCTGCTGGGTGTGGTCGGCGAAGAAGGTGAGGGTGGCGGGCTGGCCCTCCCATTCGGCCATGCTGGAGTGGGTGTTCAGCCAGTGCTCGGAGCCATCTGGCCAGACGATGCGGAACTCGGTCTGCACATCAATCTGGTTGCCGCCGTCCCGGGCTTGCAGGCGCTCGGCCACCATGGCCCTGTCTTCCGGGTGGATGACCGCCAGCGCGTGCATGTTCTCCAGCTCTTCTGGCGTGCGCCCCAGCAGGGCCGCCGCTTGCGGGTTGGCAAAGATCACGTGCCCCTTTTGGATCACCATCATGCCTTCGCCCAGTTGCTGCACCACCGTGCGGTAGCGCTTTTCGGAGGCCTGCAGCGCCATCAGGGTGCTGCGCTGGTCGGTGACGTCGGTGAAGAAGGTCATGGTGGCCGGACGGCCTTCCCACGTCAGGGCCGAGGCGCGGGTGGACATCCACCGCACCTGACCGGTGCCGGTGACGCACCGGAGTTCATACCGGTCCGGCACAGCTTCACCAAGCTGGCGGCGGCGTTGTCGGTCAGCCACCAGCGCGTGGTCGTCCGGATGCACCCAGGCCAGGAATGCCTGCCCGACCATCGCCGAGGCTGGGCGTTCGAGCAATTCGGCCGCACGCGGGTTGACGTACACAGTGACACCGTCCTGGATCACGCCCATGCCCTCGCCCAGGTTCTCAACGACCTGTCGGTAGCGTTCGGCATTCAGTTCCAGGGCCTGTTGGGTCAGCTTGCGTTCAGTGTTGTCCCGCATGAACGCGCCGAACGACACCAGTTCGCCTTGGTGGATCGGCCAGATGGACATGTCTGCCGGCAACCGGGAGCCGTCCTTGCGCAGCGACTCGACTTGGACCGGGCGTGTCAGCATCGTCGACGTGCGCTCGCGCAAAAAGCGCTGCAAACCCGCGCGGTGACGTTCCCGGTGCTCGGGCGGCACCAGCACGTCTGCCACCTGTTTGCCCAGAACTTCGTGTTGCTTCCAGCCCAGCAGACGCTCGGCACCTTTGTTCCACTCGGTGATGTGTCCGTTCGTGTCCATGACCAGGACTGCGTCGGGAGCAGAGTTCAGCAACTGTTCCAGGTGTTGTTCGCGCTGGCTCAAGCGTTGCAACTCGGCGAGCAATGCACGGGTGTCCAAAGCTGGACTGGCCGTGGCCAGCGTGACGGGCCTCGGGGCCTGTGTGCCTGCCGAGTCGGGCGAGTCGGTATGGGCGGTCACACGGTTTCGGCCGCTGCCTTTGGCCCGGTAGAGGGCGGCATCGGCTGCCAGCACCAGCTCCCTGGGTGTGACGCCGTCGGTGGGCAGCGATGCCAGACCGAAACTGGCGGTGACGGCCTCCAGGCCAGGCACGTCCGGCCACGGCAGGGTTTGAATCTCGGTCCGCAGTTTGTCCGCAAACTGCGCCATCTGCTGTTGGTCGGACCCCGGACATAACAGCAGAAACTCTTCGCCACCCCAGCGGAACACACTGTCCGAGGAACGGATGCAATCGCTGACCTTGGCGGATACCTTCGACAACACCCTGTCTCCGGCCAGGTGTCCCAACTGGTCATTGATGTGCTTGAAATGGTCCAGGTCAAACAGGCAGACGCCCAGCGGAATGCCCAGGCGCAGGCAGGTCTGCACCAGGTTCTCGAGCGTATGTTCGCTTTCCCGGCGGTTGCGCAGACCCGTCAGGGCATCGTGGGAAGCGTGGCGCTGCAGTTGCAGCTCCAGCGTTTTGCGGTCGGTGATGTTCTGCACCATGCCAACCATGCGCACGGGGTTGCCGTCGGCGTCGCGCTGGCACATGCGTCCCCGGTCGTGCACCCAGATGAAGTGGCCGTTGCGGTTCCTGAGCCGGTATTCCGCCTCGTACCGCTCACGCAGTCCTTGGATGTGCTGGTTGATGGCCTGGAAAACCGAGGCGGCATCGTCCGGGTGAACCGCTGTGGTCCAGGTTTCGACGGTGGGTGCCATCTCGTGCGGGCCGTAGCCCAGCATGCGCTTGAGTTGAGGGCTGAAGCTCACCTCGCCGCTGGGCAGGTGCCAGTCCCAGATGCCGTCCGACGCTTCGTTCAGCGCGAAACGGACGTGTTCATCGCGGGAATGCTGGTCGGCCTCCAGCGCCATACGCTGTGTCACGTCGCGTGCAACCGACAGGAACCACTGTGCGCCACCGGCGTCGAAGGTGCGGGTCAGCACCTCGACGCTGATTTCGTGGCCCAACCTGTGCCGGTGCCGACCCACAAACACATAAGGGTTGGTTTTCCGGATTTCGCTGGCGATGTCCTGCCAGGCGGGCAGGCCGGTCACGTCCTTCTGCAGGCTCAGGACCGAATGCCCCAGGATTTCGTCTGCCTGGTAGCCCAGGCTCTCATACCCTGCCCGGTTGCACCAGACGATGCCCGAGGTGAGCGGGTCGATCAGGTAGACACTGTCTGCCACTGCATCGAACAGGGTGGCCAGGTCGATGCCGGACGGCGCGGTGGGTGGGTTGGCAGGGTGCATGACGGCACAGTGTACGTTCATTGAATCGCGTGGTCTGCGCAAGTTTCCCCACCTGGCACAGCGCTGGCAGATGGCTCGCCATGGGTGGTGTGGCACACTTTGCGCCCTTTGAACCGGCCCGGTCCCATGCTGAAGCGGGTCGGGGGCCGCCTGGCGGGGGTGCAGACACCCGTCGGGCGGACAGGCCTGAACGTGTTTTTGATCAACATGCAAAAAATCATCGCGCAAATCGCGCTGGAAATCAAAGTGCAGCCGCGCCAGGTGTTGGCTGCGGTGGAATTGCTCGACGGCGGGGCCACCGTCCCGTTCATTGCCCGTTACCGGAAAGAGGTGACAGGCGGGCTGGATGACATTCAATTGCGAGAGCTGGAGGCCCGTCTGGGATATCTGCGTGAGCTGGAAGACCGCCGTGAAGCCGTGCTGAAAAGCATTGCCGAGCAGGGCAAGCTGACACCTGAGCTGCGCGCAGCAATAGAAGCCGCCCCCACGAAGCAGGAACTGGAAGACCTGTACCTGCCCTACAAGCCCAAGCGCCGCACCAAGGGCATGATGGCGCGCGAAGCAGGCATTGAGCCATTGGCTGACAAGCTGTTGGGCAACCCCGCGTTGGACCCTATGACTGAGGCGCTGGCGTTTGTGCGCCCCGTGGGTGACCCGGAGGGCACCGATTTTTCCACCACCCTGGCCGTGCTGGATGGTGTGCGCGACATCCTGTCCGAGCGCTGGGCCGAAGACGCCGGGCTGGTGCAAACCTTGCGCGAATGGCTGTGGGCCGAAGGCCTGCTGCAAAGCAAACTGGTGGAAGCCAAGGTGGGCAAGGAAGAAACCAACCCCGACGTGGCCAAGTTCCGTGATTACTTCGATTACGACGAGCCCATCGGCCGCGTGCCGTCGCACCGCGCGCTGGCGGTGTTCCGAGGCCGGTCGCTCGACATCCTGGATGTGAAGCTGGTGGTGCCGGAGCCTGTCGTCAATCATGAACAAAAACAGGCCCCACCGCTTTCTGGTCAAGACAAGTCTGCTACAGCCAGAAAACCCGTGCTGCCGCCCAGCCTGGCCGAGGGCAAGATCGCGCTGCACCTGGGCTGGCGACACCAGGGCAGGGCGGCAGACGACCTGTTGCGCAAATGCGTGGCCTGGACCTGGCGCGTGAAGCTGAGCCTGTCCACCGAGCGCGACCTGTTTGCGCGCCTGCGCGAAAGCGCCGAGGCCACGGCCATCAAGGTGTTTGCCGACAACCTGCGCGACCTGCTGCTGGCGGCCCCCGCCGGCCCCCGCGTGGTGATGGGGCTGGACCCCGGCATCCGTACCGGCGTGAAAGTGGCGGTGGTGGATGCCACCGGCAAACTGGTGGACACCGCCACGGTGTACCCGCATGAACCCCGCCGCGACTGGGACGGCAGCCTGCACACGCTGGTACGCCTGTGTGACAAACATGGCGTGAACCTGATCGCCATTGGCAACGGTACGGCCAGCCGCGAGACCGACAAACTGGCCGCAGAACTCATCAAGCTGATTGAAAAAGGCATTGCCGCCAGCGGTGACGGCAACCATCCGTGTAAAGGCATCCAGAAAGTGGTGGTCAGCGAAGCGGGGGCGTCTGTGTACAGCGCCAGCGAATACGCGTCGCAGGAAATGCCTGATGTGGACGTGAGCCTGCGCGGCGCGGCCAGCATCGCACGCCGCCTGCAAGACCCACTGGCTGAACTGGTGAAGATCGACCCCAAGAGCATTGGCGTGGGTCAGTACCAGCATGACGTGAACCAGGGAGAACTCGCCCGCACGCTCGATGCCGTGGTGGAAGACTGTGTGAACGGTGTGGGTGTGGATCTGAACACCGCCAGCGTGCCGCTGTTGTCGCGTGTGTCGGGCCTGTCAACCACAGTCGCCAAAGCCGTGGTGCGCTGGCGCGAGAGCAACGGGGCCTTCCAGACCCGCAAGCAACTGCTGGACGTCAGCGGCCTGGGGGCCAAGACCTTCGAACAGAGTGCCGGGTTTTTGCGCATACGCGGCGGCAGCAACCCTCTGGACATGACCGGCGTGCACCCTGAAACCTACCCGGTGGTCGAGCAGATCCTGGTCAAAACGGGCAAACCCATCACCGAGGTCATGGGCCGCAGCGATGTGCTCAAAACCCTGAAACCGGAGCTGTTTGCCAATGACCGGTTCGGCGTCATCACGGTGAAGGACATCCTGGGCGAACTGGAAAAGCCGGGCCGCGACCCGCGCCCCGATTTCCAGGTGGCCCGCTTCAACGACGGCGTGGAAGACATTGCCGACCTGAAGGAGGGCATGATTCTGGAGGGCACGGTCAGCAACGTGGCGCAGTTCGGTGCGTTCATCGATCTGGGCGTTCACCAGGACGGGTTGGTGCATGTCAGCCAGTTGGCACACAAGTTTGTCAACGATGCCCGCGAGGTGGTCAAGACCGGCGACATCGTGCGCGTCAAGGTCATGGAGGTGGACGTGGCGCGCAAGCGCATCGGTCTGTCCATGAAGCTCGATGCCGCACCCCCACGCAATGGCGGCGAGCGCGGTGCGCCACGCGACAACCGTTTCGAGCCAGCCGGGCGGCACCAGCGAAGTGGCGGTCGGGACGCCGTTGCTGCGCCAGGTGCGTCGGCCATGGCTTCTGCCTTTGCCAAATTGCAAGGTTTCAAGCGCTGATCTGTCCGAACCGGTGCGCCGGTCAGGTTGTTTTAGGGTAAGGTGATGGTCTGAAACGCAGTCACTGAAATTGGTATGTCGATGGAACTCGAACAACTTCTGGCCCATCCCCGCGCATTGCCCAGCATTCCGGAGGCGGTCTCGCACCTGATGACGGAGCTGGACAAGGATGACCCCGACATCCGTCGCATCGGTTCCCTGCTGGCCTCCGACCCGGCGCTGACCACCCGTGCGTTGCGCCTGGCCAACTCGAGTTTTTTCAATTTGCAGCGGCAGGTCGCCAGCGTGCAGGAAGCGGCTTCCATCATGGGCCTCAACCACGTACGCACCATGGTCACCGCGGCGGCGCTCGGCGGTGCCTTTCGCAAGGTGGAAGGCGTCAACCTGGAGCAGTTCTGGCGCTACAGCCTGAATGTGGCCAAAATTGCCCGTGCCCTTGCCCAGACCATGAAAGCGGATGCCGGTGCGGCATTCACGGCCGGGCTGGTGCACGCTTTGGGTGACCTGGTGATGCACATGGGCATGCCCGATGACATCAGGCGGTTGGATTTTTCGGTGCCGCCGCTCGGCCTTGACCGTGCGCGGGCCGAACAGGCCCAGTTTGGCTACACCTACGCCGACGTCAGTGCGGGGTTTGCCGTGCGGTGGAACTTCCCGGACCCGATTGTCAAAGCGTTGAAGTACCTGCACGCACCTTTTGAAGGCGAAACCTACGAATTGCTGGCCGGTGTCCTGCACATGGCCGTCTGGCGGGCGCGTGCGCAGGAGGTTCAACTCGATGCCAACGGCCTCGCCGCCACCTACCCCGACATGGTTGGACTGGTGATGGGCCTGGACCTGGACACCCTGCTGGACAAAGACCCCGAAGACTGGAGCAGCAAAGGTGAACTGGGCGCTTTCCTCGATTGATGGCGCAAGCCTTTTTTCCTAATCAACGTCTGACTCTGCAAACGTCATGAAACTCGAAGCCCTGTTGGCCCAACCCAAGGCCTTGCCGCCCGCCCCCAAAGTCGCCGGCAAGCTCATTGACACGCTCGACGACCCGGATGCCGATCTGGAGACGCTGGCCGAGTTGATCGAAACCGATCCGGTCCTGACCGCCAAGATCATCCGGCAGGCCAATTCGGCCTTTTTTGGCTTGCTGCGTTCGGTCAACCATCCGCGCGAAGCCATTTCCATGTTGGGGCTGGTCAAGGTTCGCGCCATGGCACTGGCCGCGTTGCTGCAGGAGGGGTTTCACCATGCGCCGGGCATAGACCTCGACACCTTCTGGCGCTACAGCCTGACCACGGCCAACATGGCACGGTATGTGGCGGCCCCTCTGGGTGTGGACGACAGCTCGGTCTACACCGCAGGTCTCATCCACGGTATCGGCGAATTGATGATGCATGTGGGCATGCCGGAAGCGATGGCTTCGGTCAACGAACGGGTGTCGCCGTTCGATCTGCGTCGTGCGCAGACCGAAACAGCCGCCTTTGGCTACAACTATGCCCAGGTGGGTGCTGCTCTGGCACGTGAATGGCGTTTCCCCAAACGCATGGTGGCCGGTCTGGAGAACCATTTGCATCCGTTCGACAACGAGAACATCGAGCCCATTGCGGCCGTGGTGCACCTGGCGGCGTGGCGCTCGCGGGTGGAGTTTTCCGACATCAAGCTCAGTGCGCTCATCGGCTCATACCCCGATGCCGTCGGCATAGCGCTGGGCGTGGACCCCGATGCCATCATGAGCGACAGCATTCCTGCGCTGCAACATGCACGTGAGGGCTTCAGCGGATGACGGTCTGCCAGCCATGAAGGCGCTGCGGTTGTATGCCGGTCCGGCCGCTCGACAGCACCTGCTGCAAAACGGTTTGTCACCGGCTGACATTGCATGCATCCCTGCCGCGGCAGGTGGGCCCAAGGGCTTGATGCTGGGGCGTATGGATCGATTCCTGTTCGGAGATTGGCTGCCGCGCAGCACCCAACCCATCGACCTGGTGGGAGCCTCCATCGGGGCGTGGCGCATGGCCACTGCCTGCCTTCAAGACAGCACGTCAGCGTTCGCTCGTCTGGAGCGGGACTACATTGCTCAGCATTACGAATTGGCACCCGACGAAAAGCGTCCACCTGCCCACCGGGTCAGCGCACAGTTTGCCGACAATCTGAAAGCGTTTTACGGTGGCCGGGTGGCTGAGGTGCTGCACCACCCCCGGTACCGTTTGCACATCATCACCTCTCGCGGTCGGCACGTGTTGTCACGGCCCGGCACATGGCGTGTGCCGGCCGGTTACGCCGGTGCGTTTGTCAGCAACGCCATTGCCCGCAGGGCATTGGGGGGCTGGTTGCAGCGGGTGGTGTTCTCCAGTCCGGTGGGTGCTCAGGGGCTTCTGGCGTCGCAGGCGCAGCCGATGCCCTTTGATGCGTCAGACCTCAGCACACGGCACGTGGTGCTCACGCAGGCCAATTTCATGGGGGCTTTGCAGGCCAGCTGTTCCATTCCGTTCGTGCTGGAGCCCGTGGTGGGCATTGCGGGGGCGCCGTTCGGCTGTTACTGGGATGGTGGCATCACCGATTACCACCTGCACCTCCAGTACCAGACACCTGCAGGTCGCGCACCGGGTCTGGTGCTGTACCCGCATTTTCAGCAGCGTGTGGTGCCCGGTTGGCTCGACAAGGCCTTGCGTTGGCGCCACCCGGCGACGTCGGCTTTGAGTCACATGCTGGTGCTCGCTCCCAACCCTGAATGGGTGGCTGGTTTGCCGCAGGGCAAGCTGCCCGACCGGACCGATTTCACACGCTACAGCCGGGACTTTGAAACACGCTCACGCATCTGGCATGCCGCCGTGGATGCCAGCCAGCAGTTGGTGGATGAATTTGCCCAATGGCTGGAGGCGCCTGATATCCATCAGGTGCATGCCCTGTGAGGCCGAGCGGCGGGTAGCCCGCTCAGTTGGGCGCTTGTCTGGTTTCGGCAAACAGAAAAGAAGAGAGTGTGGGCAGTTGAATGTCCAGCGCTTCTGACAGTTGCTCCACGGTGCCATGGTCCACTCTGTCTACCCGGAAACCCGAGTTCACCAGCAACTGTATGTACATGCGGTTGCCCTTCAACGCCAGAAACACGTTGCTCAGGTGCAGGGTGATGACTGTGAGCACCAGCGTGACGGCAAACAGCAGCCATTCTTTTCGGGCGAGGAACACCAGGGGGCCGAGAAGCAGAATCGTCCAGGCAAAGCCAGCCGGTGCCCTGCGGGTCTGGCCGGTTTGCGGGTTCTGGAAATGGATGGTGTTGTGAGCCATGTCAGCTGTGAGCCCGGGCGTAAGGGCAAAAAGGCCGCACCGGGTCACGGTGCCTGAAAACGCCGTGCATTCTAGTGCCTGCTCGCAAAAAGCAAGCAAACAGCAAGCAAGCGCAAAGAAGCTGCATCCCCACTTACACTGCTGCCTCCGGGCGCTGGCGAAGGCCGCGTGCCTGTTTTTGACCGATTTCCTCGCTTACATGAGCCTCCATCAGAACCCTCGTGCCCGCCTGACACCGCTGATGCGTGGGGTCATCGACCGCATGGCCCGCGCCGGCCGGCCGCCCATGCACACCCTCACGCCCCAGCAGGCGCGGGACTTTTACGAGCAGGGCTCAGGCGTGTTGGATTTGCAGCCCCACAAAATGGCCTTGGTCAAAGACCTGAACTGGCCCGCCCGGGACGGACACAGTTTGCATGCCCGGCTGTGGATGCCACATGCCACAGACCAGCCGCAACCCGTGTTGCTGTACCTGCACGGTGGCGGCTTCACCATTGGCAGCGTGGCCACGCATGAGACGCTCTGCCGCCATCTGGCGCACCTGGCCCAATGCGCGGTGGTGTCTGTGGATTACCGGCTGGCACCCGAACACCGTTACCCCACAGCTGTTCATGACGCGTGGGACAGCTTCCTGGCCCTGCGCGACCAGGCTTCTGCGCTGGGCCTGGATGCCAGCCGCGTGGCCGTGGGGGGCGACAGTGCCGGTGGCACGCTGGCTGCCGTGGTGGCACTGATGGCGCGCGATGCCCGCCTGCCGCTCGCGTTGCAACTGCTGTTCTACCCGGGCACCACGGCACACCAGGACACGCCTTCGCACCACACGTTTGCCCATGGCTTTGTGCTGGAGTCGCACGCCATTGACTATTTTTTCGACCACTACATACCCGACCGGGCGGACCGTGAGCACTGGTGGTTTGCGCCCTTGCTGGCCCCTGATGTCGACGGTGTAGCCCCTTGCTGGATGGGGCTGGCCGAATGCGACCCGCTGGTGGATGAAGGGGTGGCCTATGCCGATCGCCTGCGCATGGCCGGTGTGCCGGTGGATCTGGAAATTTACCGGGGGGTGACGCACGAGTTCATCAAAATGGGCCGGGCCATTCCCGAGGCACTCACGGCGCACCAGGACGCGGCACGGGCCTTGCGCCACGCCTTTGGAGGCTGATTTCACATGTTTTTTAGCCTCCGGCACTTTATTTAATTGACTTTATTGCTATTGTTTTTATTAAACTTGTTTATTCTTTTAACCTGACACCATGACAACCCGTTCCGATTTCCGATTGCTGCATCGCATGCGTGTGCGCTGGGCTGAGGTGGATATGCAAGCCATCGTGTTCAACGCGCACTACCTGATGTACCTGGACACCGCCATCACCGAGTATTGGCGTGCATCGGCCATGCCCTACGCCGAAAGCTTCAGGGCGCTGGGCGGGGACATGGTGGTGCGCAAGGCAACCGTAGACTTCATCGACAGCGCCCGCATGGATGACTTGCTGGATGTGGGTATGCGGTTTGTCGAAGCCGGACGCAGTTCCATGCGCTTTCAGGGCGCGGTGTTCCGGGGTGACGAGTTGCTGGCCACCGGTGAGCTGGCCTATGTCTACATCGACCCGCACGCCCCCAAAGGCACCAGGCCGTCGCGCGAGGTGCCACAAGCCCTGCGCGACGCACTGGCCGCTTTCGAGCAGGGCGATGCCATGACGCAGCTGCACCTGGGTGACTGGGCCAGCGTGCAAGCCCGCGCCATGCCACTGCGCCATGCCGTGTTTGCCGAGGAAAAAGGGATTCCGGCCGATCTGATGTCTGACGGTGCCGATGCCACCGCCCACCACGCGCTCATCACCAACCGGTTGGGCCTGCCCCTCGCCACGGGGCGGCTGGTGCCGCTGGATGGCGGGCAGCGTGGACAGGTGGGGCGCATGGCGGTCGTGCCGTCGCAACGCAGCCAGAACCTGGGCGGCCAGTTGTTGACCGGGTTGCTGGCACAGGCCCGGCAAGTGGGCATGACCGAGGTCTTGTTGCATGCCCAGACCGGTGCCGCGCGCTTTTATGCCCGCCACGGGTTTGTGCCGCAAGGCGAGCCGTTTGAGGAGGCCGGCCTGCCGCACCAGACCATGGTGCGTGCGCTCGGCCGTTCCGTGGCGTGAGGGTGAACACATGGCCATCGAGATCGAGCGCAAATTTCGCGTGACGGGCACCGGCTGGCGCACTGCCGATGGCGTGCGTTACACCCAGGGCTACCTGAACCGGGACAAGGCTCGCACGGTCCGTGTGCGCCTGGCGGGCCAACAGGCCTGGCTGACCATCAAAGGTGCGACCAGCGGGGCCACCCGCGCCGAATTCGAGTACGCCATTCCGGTGGCCGACGCGGCAGCCTTGTTGCAACTGTGCGACGGCCCGTTCATCGACAAGACCCGATATACCCAGACCGTGGGCAACACGGTGTGGGAGGTGGACGAGTTCCATGGCGACAATATCGGGCTGGTGGTGGCCGAGGTGGAACTGGCGTCAGAAGAACAGCCCTTCGACCGACCCGACTGGCTGGGCGAAGAGGTGACGCACGACCCCCGGTACTTCAACTCGGCCCTGATCACCCGACCGTTCAATACCTGGTGACGTTGACCCGTCGACCTGCGGGAGGCTTTGCAGGCGCACAGCGCTCAGCGGCCGCCGCTTGCCAGGGTGTGCCAGTGTTCTTCACGCGGAACCGGTTGTGGCGTGGGTCGCCAGGTCTGCTCCTGCATGCGCCAGTACCAGCCGGGCGAATCGTCCCCGACGGCGTGAACCGCCAGCAGTGCGCTGGTGCGGGTGCCGTAGCTGGGCGGGTGGTCCACCCACACGGCGGAGAGCGCCCGTTCCCATTCGAGGGGCACACCGGTGGCGGGCAGGTCGGCATCGGGCCAGGTGTGCGGGTTGGCCAAAGCGACCCACAGCGCTGCCTCGGTGGCCGAGATGGGCGCAGGCGGCGCTGACGGCAAGGTGTCGGCGTTGGCTGCCCCGGCGGGCAGGGCCTGTTCAAGCGCCGTGCGCAAGGCCAGCGTTTTGGGCCAGGGTGTGTCCAGGCGGGCGTTGGACAGGCCGTACACACCCGGCTCCAGCGCCTGACAGTGCAGCGTGGTGTGGTGTTGGTCGTCGCGGTTGGTCACCCAGTGCCACGCGCCAGTGGCCACATCACCCACCACGAGGTTGAACGCGCCGTAGGCGGCGGGGTCCAGCCGGGCCAGCAGGGCCTCGAGTGGAGTGCCGTTGAGCCACACAAGGGGCAATTCGCCCCGGCTGCGGGGCCACGCTGTGGTGTCGTGTCCGTGGCGGACATTGGTCAGCATGGCCACGCGGTTGGCCGCGTGGGGTGGGGCATCGGGTCCGGCGCAGGCCAGCCAGG
>ERZ761609.581-NODE-581-length-40822-cov-87.083867_pt1 | contig 40822 bp, 39 predicted proteins | sample MGYA00511163_ERZ761609 | MGnify/ENA primary metagenome ERZ761609 (study PRJEB28899, sample SAMN02445070) | bioreactor sludge metagenome | biome: EBPR sludge | place: Australia: Brisbane, Thorneside Wastewater Treatment Plant | collected 2011-12-16 ...
TCCAAGGCCCCAGGCGAACATAGCCCGCCTCCAGCAACGCCTCGCGCTGCTCCTCCGGTCGAGCGTCGATCCCCGCGTAGTGCCACAGCATGGCGATGCTCACCGCCCGTCGGCAAACATTCTCTGCGAATCTCAAGTCCTCATCCCACGTCGAGTTGTCGAAACGAGGTTTTCCGGCGACTTTTGTTGCCGGATAAACCAGGTGAAATCGCACGTCAATATTCTTCGCAAATATCAGTACCATCATCGATTCCTTTGGCTCTTCCGGTACCATTCCCTCGTCGGCAATCGAAAGGAACGAAGGAAATCCCCTCCGGCTGTTTCTCCACTCTGAAGGAACCTGCATTGTCGCTTTAAACCAGTCGGTTCTGGGCTTCTTGAGTAATGTGATGCTTAAGCTAGCTGTAGACTGATTCACCTGGTTCTCAAAAATGAACCTCGACGACTCACCTGTGCCATTCGGAATCAACACGTGGCGAGATCTCTCTATTCGGTACTTACTACTCGATGGTAGCATGAAGTCAACTTTTGCCGGAATTTTTTGTGAAGGTTGAAGCGCTAAGGCAATTGGAAGGAAAGTTGATAAAAACATCATAAAACTCCTTGAAGTGGAAAGGGGACGTCATCGACCGAGCTTGGAACATGATACATAGGATGAATAGAGGGGTCAATATAGTTGAACAGGGATTCAGCAGTCGTTGCATACCTTTTCGCTACCCCAGTAAACTGCGCCCCATGGCTCTTGTACCAGTGGTCCGAGTGGCTCCAACTGGCGGGCGGGTTGAAATAGTTTGACAAATCAGGAGCAAGCTTCAACGCTAGACAAGCATCAAAATTCAGGTCATTCCAGAAGACTACGCCATGATTACCCCACAGAACGGTTATGTATGTCGACGGGTTATCTGAATCGCTTCCAATTGGGCAGATTTCATTTGTCACAAAGTGTCCTCCACCCTCTAGGAACCGAACCATCGATTGCCCTTGAAGACCTTGAGTCTGAAACAAGAACATGAGGTAGTTGGCGACATCATGACAATTGCCGCTGATCCAGCCCGGCGTGCTCAGTAATTCTTCCAAAAGGAATGTATTATTCTCGATCCATTTTGCATAGTAAGGCCAACCAACGTATGCAAAACGCTCCGCGTAGTAAAGTCCAAATGTAAGATCATAGGCTACTGGATCTGCACTCAATTCTCCCCAAGCATATAAAGTAGATTCTTCCAGAAGCTCATGCCACACTGGATTCATGTGACCAATTGGGGGCTCTAAATTAACAATGAACCGCCATTCGCGGGTCATTCCAAACCCTAGAAGGCCCGGAATACTAGAGGTGTTGATTTGGTAACCCACTCGCAAGGTCCCTGCATGAATCCAATTGTCCCAACCCGAAATCTGAAACGTCGGGGACCAGAATGTTCCGTAAGCAGGAATGGAGACCGGCCCCGAGGCAGAAGATTGACCGTTGACCAAGAGTTGAGTGGTCGTCCCGTTCGGCATTTCAAGCTCGGCAAAGTTCAATTGAAATGTTGCGTTCCCGAGTTTTTCGGAGTTATTGAAGTGTTGAAACTTCACCGATAAGTCCCCCATGATGTCGATTGAAATCGCGGGGGCGGAGTAAGAGCCGCCCGAGGTCCAGGTAACTTCAGGATCAGGAAACATGCCTTCCACGTTTCGCATCGGATGGTTTCCAGTGAAATCGACATCCCGGGGCGTCATCGGGGGCGGAGAGGCCAGCGCATTCGACGCGCCCCAGGCCCAAACGAGAGCGAGGCCGACCTTGAACGGGACCATTCGCCCGAAGATGGGGCTCACTCGAAAAGAGACAAGCCGCTTCAGCCTAGACATCTGCCCGGGCTGGGTAGCGGGGGGGGGGTAGAAGATGTTGATTCAAGTGGTTCTCCTCACTGAACTGGATTCTTGAGACGCATCGTCCTTGATTAGACGACACAGCTCCCATTCATCTTACACCGTTTTCTCAATTTTGCCCCGAAATTTGCTGAATTCGTCAGCATTCGGCGAAAACGTCGATTCAATACACTTGATTCCGGGGCAAACAGGGCAGCGATCTTCAGATTCCCTCCGACCCCGAACTCCGGAAATCCCATGCTTCGAGGGGCCCATCCCCCTCATTCGACGAAATCGCATGAGGGGGCCGGGGGGAGCCCAATCGCGTTCGGGAGCCCGGCGGATCGGTGGACCGGTGACATCAAGATCGAACGAAATTCTGATCGCCCAAATGACTCAAGGGCCGACATCTCACACCGAAGGCCCCGAGGCTGGGAAGAGAGCTCCGAGTTCATCGGCTCGACGGCGGCGGAAGCGGATCAAGGACGCCAGCCCCGCGCCGAGCAAGATCACCGACGCTGGCTCTGGAACCGGCTTCATCATGAAGTTCGTTGGGACCCCTTGGAATCTCCCGACGCCCACGATGTACCCGTTGTCGTTGATGTCAGTCGCCTGGTCCAGCTCCCAACCACTGGCCGGATCGATCAAGCTATTCAGAGTCACCGCCGGGCCGCCGTTAAACCGGACGAATCCATGGTGTAGACCTGAGTTCTCGTTCAGGCGAGTGATCCCGACGGTGTCACCCGCCAAGTTGATTGCCCGAGGAACCAGAAACGAGTTGCCCGCGACCGGGGCAAAAGTCGACATCCCGACCTCGAAGTTGAACAAGAATCCTTGGACGACTCCTTCAGCGTTCGTAAAGTAGCCGGTGACCATCCCGGCTTCGTTGATGTCGGAGGCAAAGCTCCTGACGGCCCCGGGAATCATTGCGTGAAGGTTGACCAAGGTGTTGTTGGAGGTCCACAAAACCGCCTTGTCGTCGGACATCCCGACGGCGGTCCCCGCAGAATTCACGCGGCGAGCCTGAGAGTCGGTGTTGGGATTCAGCGTCGGAAGCAATGTGGTCGTCCAGTCCAAGTTGAATCTCGAAGCTCGCGCCAGAGAATTCGCAGTGGTCGACCATCCAACCAATTCGCCCAGGCTGTTGATCCCCCAACCCTCGGTGCGGACATATCCCACTGGGGTGAAGTAACCGGCCGTAAAAGCAGGCTGGGACCGATATGCGCTGTTCCAACCCGAATGAAAGCCAGTCGATTGACCGGCATCGTTCAGATCGCGGACGGTCAATGAGAGCGACCAGTTGTGATACGCACTGGTCATTCCGGTTCCTTCCGAGTAGTACCAGGCGACGTTGTTGCCGCTCGACCATGAGTTGCCAGCGACGAGATTGCTATTATTGATGGCCATCGGCGCGCCCTGATCAGCGCCGGGCCAGTTCCCGATCTGGATGACTTCGTACGAGGGAGTGGCCTGAGAAATGGTGGCCCAGGCGAGGACCGAGCCGAGGAAAGCGATGCGAGGGTTCATGCGGATTTTCATGTCGAGTTCTCCAGCACTTATTATATGCGGAAAACTAAACAAAGCCGCGTATATTTCGAAAACTCCGTATTTCGACCTAGGACTTCTTGGCGCGGCGTTGGCTCTCTTGCTGACTCGGCATGAGCATGCAAGAGAAGCTGACTCGAACCAAGTCATCTCCCGCGGGTGAAGTCGCCGGGGCAGAGGTCAAACCCCGAATCAGGTCGAGCAACTCGGCCACGGCCAGTTGGATCCGAAGCGCGCTTTCTCGGCTCAATTGTGCGTGATAAGTCCTGTAAATCAAGAAATCTTGAAAGGTCGGATCGTGCTGCATTGCCGCCAGGAACGACTCGAATTGTCGCTCGGCGAGCCGCATTTGCCCGCTAAATCGGCGCTGATACGCCTCCAATACGTCCGGAGGCTGGTTCATGAGGAGGAATCGAGTGATGAGGCCACGATGCACATAGACGGTCTCGGTTCGAGAGCGCCTCTTTCGAGTGCCAGCCGGGATCACAAGGCCCACCTCGACGAGCTTAGCCATCTGCTCGCTCACCGATGCCGGACTCCGATCAATGGCTTGGGCGACCTCCCGAGCCGAAAGGGCCTCGCCCGGCCCAAGCGTCGAAAAGACCTCGTTGCAGGCGGTGGAGGCCAGTGCAAGAATCTGATCTCGATTCAGGTACTGGATCGGCACTTGGTTGGGGAAGGAGTCGGACATAGCTGGACTTTTCTCTAATTTCCGATTATACGCCGGATTTCGGTAAAGCATGGTCCGGAAAGATATCTCTTTCCTCAGTCCGGGCCGCGAGTCGCGATTTCAGAGGCTCAAGAAAGCCGAAGTTGGGCGGTGCGGAACGCGAGGATCGTTTGGATCAGTTCGGCATGGCTCCAAGTCAGGGGGCTGACGCTCAGCGCTTCGCCGGTGTCGGGGTGGAGTTGTTCGGGCAAGACCCCGGTCGGCGCAGCGTGACGCAAGGCCCAGCGAATCCAAGCTTCGGGCTCCACCAGGTCTGCCGCCGATTTCGCTCGGAGCAACTTCACCTGGGCGAGCCAGAGCGTGCAAATGATCCAGGGGTTCCCCGGCACGTCGTCGCGGACCCGCCAGTAGTAATCCCCCTCATACCTCGCGACGCCGCCGGTGACCGACCCGACGATCAGGCGGCTCTCAACGGCGGCCAGGGTCGCCCCCACCACAGGATGATCCGGCTCCAAGGCCCTGAGTAAGGCCACGCCCAAGGTCGAACTGTCCACCACCGGATCGATCCGAGGCCCGGCAGGGCTCGGCTCCAGCCGACGCCAGATCCGGCCAGACTCGGGGTCGATCATCTGCGTGAGCATCGCGCTCCGGACCTCGTCGGCGACCTCGACATAGCGCGACGCGCTGTCATCGCCGACGGAGCGTGCGAGTTCGGCGGCAGCCCGCATCGCCCGGATCAGGGCGCTGACGGTGAAGGCGTGGATGCCGCGCCTCTCTTCCCAAAGGTCCCAACTCGGGTGCGGGAGCCCCGATTTTGGATCGCGAAAGTCGACCAAAAAATTGGCCATCGGACGCGCAAAGTTCTCCCAGAGCGGGGTGAGGGCCTCCAAGTCTTGGCTCCGCTGGAACCAATCGCCGAGCGCGGCCAAGGTGAGAGCGCTTTCGTCTTCTTGCAACGGAATTTCAGGCTGATTGTCAACGATCCAAGGGTGCCAGGAGGCCCCCAGCGAGCCGTCTGGAGCGTACTTGTGGAGCAGCACGGGCCGGGCCGGATCGAGAACCTGGGCGCAGAATCCGAAGAACCTCCGGGCGAGCTGGTCGTAGCCGAGGGTGCTCAGGACATTGGTCACAAACGCCCCGTCGCGGGGCCACATATACGAGTAGGTGGCGCGAGCCGTCTCCAGAATGTCGCTGTCATTTGCGGCAATGACGGCACCTTGGGCGTCGATCTGGGTGCGGATGATTCGGCAGCTGACCTTCACTGCGCTCGCGAGGTCGTCGGGGAGCCCGTCGAGGTGGGGCTCGACCCGTTGAGTCCATCCTTGCCAGTACTGATGGACATCTACCAGATGATCCAACCAAGGCCGGTAGCGAAGAGCCTCCCAGCGGTGGATGCAGTCGTCCATCCCGCTCCCACAGACCATCCAAAGCCAAGCATCCGCCGACTGCCCGGGATTCAAATCAACCCGAAGTGCCAGAGTCGAATCAACCGACCCTTGGGCGATCGGAATTCCCGCCAAGTGTCCATCTTCGGCGTCGCGCCAAGTGCCCTCAAAGTTCTTGAACCCCTTGGTGCCGGTGGTGTATTCGACAAGCCCATTCTCTCCGGCCTCACCGCCGAACAAGAACCCAAATCTGCCCTTGTAGTGAAGGATGGAGTCGCTAAACGGGTGATAAAGGGCGGTGTCGCCGACATCGTGACCACCGATGCGCAAGTCGTGGGTCGAAAAGATCTTGACGCCTAAGGCTCGCTCGGTCCGGTTTGAGAGGCTGAGCCGACGCAAAAGAACAGGTTGACTCGGAAGAACACCTTCTTCCAGGGTGAGGCTCACCCCGAGGCTGAGATTCTCGAACTGACTCAGGCCGACCAAGGCCTCCGGAGCATACGACTGTTCGACGCTCCAGCCGTCTTCGTCGAGCCACGCAAATCGTCCCTCGATCCAGAATCCGAGCCGGTTTCGATAGCCATTCAGATGGTTCGGCAATCCGACTTGGGGGTAGTAGAGGTCTCGCATCGCCCCCCGCGCGTCGTAGGTCACCAAGAGCGAGCCGTTGCCAAGAACCAGCGGTCGGGGCATAGAGCCCTATTGTGGCTTGGAAAGCCGAGATTTCGGGAAGGAGAACCTGGTGTTGGCCCGTGAAAAGTCCCGAGCTTAGAGCTTTCTTTCAAGAAACCGGGTGATTTCGTCGGGGCTGATCACGGCGACGTTGGGATGGGCCAGCCGCAAGAACTCCTCATAACTGACTTCGGGAAGCTCCCCGGTCTCGCGAAATTCGTCATAAAGTGCCCGGAGGACTTCGGCGGGATTGGGTTCCTGAGGAAAAGCGTCCATCCAAACGCCCGGCTTGTTTTCTTGGGTGCGATAGGCGATGGCGGCGACAAACCCGAGCGCCGGCGGTGTGTCATCGAGCTCAAAAGACTCCAAGAGCCAAGTGCCGTGGGTCACCTTCATGCCTTGGGATTCAAGAAGTCGGCTGGTTTCGGCGAGGCTCAATGGGGCTTGGGCGGCGATCATGAGGTCTCGCTCGGGGCTGGCGGCGGTGGCTAAAGTTCGACGACCCAAAGGGGCAACATAGGCTTCGTGGTGGTTCAATCTAGCTTTGACTTCGTCGGCAAAACTCCCGATCTCGATTCGCAAAACCATGTTCTTCCTCAGGATAACCCATAATTCCCTTTGTGAAGCGACGAACCAAGATCGTTTGCACCCTGGGCCCGGCGGTGGACTCGCGCGAAAAGATCAAAGAGTTGATCGACGCCGGGATGAATGTCGCTCGGATCAACTGTAGCCACGGCGATTGGCAGACCCGGGCCAACTGGGTGACCTGGATTCGCGAGCTGAGCCCCAGTGTCCATCCCGTGGCGATCTTGGCCGACCTGCAAGGCCCCAAGTTTCGCATCGGCGAGGTCACCGGCGGCAGCATGAACCTCGCGACGGGTCAGATGATCACCGTCGGCCAAACCGCGGAGTCGCTGATCCCGATCCCGTCCAATGAGATTTTTGAGGCTCTGACGGCGGGCTCGCGGGTCTTGCTCGGCGATGGGAACGTTGAGCTCAAAATCGCCGAACAGACCGGCCACGCCTTTGTCGCTAAGGTCCTGAGCGGAGGCCAAGTCAAAAGTCGCCAGGGCGTCACCCTCGTGGGGAAGAGCTTCAACGTCCCGCCTTTGACCCCAAAAGACGAGCAAGACCTGTACGAGGCGGCCAAGCTCGGAGTCGAATACATCGCCCTGAGCTACGTGCGTACAGCCTCCGATATGCGCGAGTTTCGGCGCATGGTGGACAAATTCGACACTCAAATCGGTCTGATCGCCAAGATCGAAACCCGAGACGCGGTCAAGGCTCTGGATGAGATCATTCGGTGCAGCGACGCGATCATGGTCGCGCGAGGCGATCTCGGGCTCCAAGTCGACCTCGAAGAGGTCCCGATTATCCAGAAGCGGATCATCGAAAAGTGTGGCGAAGCCGGAAAGCCCGTCATCACCGCGACTCAGATGCTCGAGAGCATGATCGCTTCGCCGCGTCCCACTCGGGCCGAAGCCACCGACGTGGCCAATGCGATTCTCGACGGCACCGACGCCGTGATGCTGAGTGGCGAAACCGCCGCCGGACAGTATCCGATCGAAGCCGTCAAAACTATGGCCCGAGTGGCCGAAGCCGCCGAGGACGTCTTTGACCACGACGCCTGGCTTGAGCTGCCCGATCGCCGGGGCTACCACCTCACGACGACCGAAGCCGTCGCCTATGCCGCCGCCAAACTCGCGGTCCGGCTCAAGGCCAAAGCGATCTTGACGACCACCACGAGCGGCCAAACCGCCCGGCTGGTCAGCAAATTCAGGCCCAAGGCTCCCATTCTCTGCGCGAGTTGGGATGAACGGACTCACCGAAAAATGGGCCTGGTTTGGGGGGTGATCTCGAAGATGGTGCCGACCCCCGACAGCACCGACGACATCATGTCCAACGCCATCAACGCCTTTTTGAGAGATAAAAAGCTGAAGGTTGGCGACCAGGTGGTCGTCACGGCGGGAGTCCCCGCCGGGGTCCCGGGGCATACGAATTTAATCCTCGTTGAGACGATTCATTGACCTGAAGGGCCGATTCGGACTAAAATCCGCAAACCAGTAGGATATGATGGATCGTCCTATACGGTGAACTCGATCCCGAGTCGCCCCCGTCTTGGACAAGGGGCCCGCTCGGGCCGAACGTGGAGGGTAACGGATTTTGCGCAATTGGTGGATTCTGGCTGCGGCTGCAGTCGTCGTCGTAGGGTGTGCGGGTAAAGGTGTTGGCGGCGGTTCGACCGGCACGACCTCGGGCTCAAATGGCGGCGGTGGCCGCGATGTGCCGACCGTCAACCTGGGGTCGCAAGGCCAAGTTCAGGCAGTCTTTTTGTCGGGACAGCGGGACCGGGCAGCCGGATCGCAAATCGCGGTCCTGAACTTGATCGAATTTACCGATCCGTTTGGCAACGCCGTGCCGGCCATCGACCAACAGTCGTACCCCAACCTTCGCGTCCGGCTCGATTCGTTCACGATGAACATCCGAACGTTCTCGGCACCGTTGTTTAACCTGCCCGTTCGAGTTTTCACCGAGTTCCCGTTCGAAATCTTTTCGATCGAAGAAGAGCAAGCCGACGGCACTACTCAGCAAGTTTCAGCAAGATTCCCCGCCTTCCAGGTTCAAAATCCGTTTGACATCAACTTGCCCGTCTTTGCTGGCCGCCAATCGGCGATCCAATTTCGACTTGATGACGCCACGGTCAACTACGATATCGGCACCGATCAGCTGAATTTTGATTCCGACCGGTTCGTCTCGCTGAACTACGACCCGAGCATCAACAAGATCCGAGCTTTCCTGAGCGACCAGTTTGCCTTTGACCTCTCGGCCATGCCGGAAGGAAAGCGTCCGACGATGTCCGGCGGCGACCCCGCCGATAAGGCGTTCTTCAACGGAGACGCGATCGCGATCGGCAACGGTTTTAACACCGACACGAGCTTCGAACTGCTCGATCCGGTCCGAATTCAAAACGGCATTCTGCGAGAAGGTCCGATCCTCGGCGGAACGCAAGCCCCCAATACGTACACCGTCTTGACCGATCGGTCCAGCATCGACCCGACCAAGATCACCGCCGTGTACGGCACATGGCGAGACTGGACGGGCGCCCTGTCGAACTTCAAGTCCGAAGTGATGGTCGCCATGCCTTCGAGCGAGGAGACCGTCACTCCAGTCACCGAAGGTGCCGATGAACAGCAGGTCGTTTACTTCAAGCTGAACGACGAGCAGCAGATCGTTGAGATGTATCAAGGCATCTTGAAGTATCTTCGCGATGAAACTGGCCTCATCACCGGTGGCACGATCAAGATGTGGCCGATCGACCAAGTGGACGATGCCGACGCCGCCAATCAAGTCGACGGCTTCCTCCAGAACTTCACCATTGGAACGTATGTCGAGCAGACTTCGACCGGACCGGTGACCCGCTATTACGTGAAGAACGGCGACTTCATCCTGAACCAAGGCATCTCGGGATTCCCGATGGCGACCCAAGGCAGCTTCGTCGTCCTTCGGCGCTAGATGAATCCGATCCTCGCCGGGATTGAAACCGAGTACGGTTTTCTCGTCGAGGGTCATGGCCCCGAAGAGCTGGTGGACGACGCCACGCTCTTCGTTCAATCCCACCCCGGCCAGCACTACGCGGGGTGGGATTATCGTTTTGAGAGCCCTCGTCGGGACCTGAGGGGCTTCGTCCTGAGTCAGCTCGCCACCGACCCTCAAGATGCCCTTTGGGATTCGGGGCGAGTCCGAGTCAGCGACGCCGAGATTCGCTCAGACCGGGTCTTGACGAATGGAGCCAGGCTATACAACGATCATGGTCACCCGGAGTACAGCACCCCCGAATGTTGGAGTTTGAGGGAGCTGGTTCTGCACGACCTTGCCGGCGAAGAGTGGCTCCGGCGCACGGCGCACAGCCTGGCGACTCGGCTCGGGCGAAGCGTGCGGGTCTTCAAGAACAACTCCGATTACCACGGAGCCTCGTATGGGACGCACGAAAGTTATCTCGTGCCCCGGAGCCTGGGCTTTGATCGAGTTTTTGCTGCGTGCTTGCCGATGCTGGTGGTGCGACAACTCGTCACCGGAGCCGGCAAGGTCGGCGCGGAGTCCGGCGCGTGGGTCGATTTCCAAATGTCCCAGCGCGCCGACTTTCTGGTTGAAGTCACGAACGCCGAAACTCTCTTTCGCCGGCCGATCTTCAACACTCGCGATGAGCCCCATGGCCCTCCAGACCAGTGGATGCGCCTTCACGTCATCTGCGGTGATGCCAATCGAATTCCGTCTTGCACCGCCCGCAAGGTTGGGTTGGTCAAGCTCGCGCTGACCCTTGCCGCCGAAGAACTCGCCCCTCGATGGCCGATCCGCAATCCGGTGCAAGCTTTTCAGGCCATGAGCCGAAGCCTTCGCGATGACGCTCGAATCGACCTTGAAGGCGGCTCATGGACCACCCCACGCGCGATCTTGGAGAGCTACCTCGACGCCGCTGAACAGGGCCTGGGGCTGAAGCCCGACACTCGGCCGCTCGCCATGAGTCTACTCAGCGACTCCAGTTGGGCCGACGACCTGGCTTGCATCGTCGGCGAAACCCGGGCGGTCTTGGAGAGCCCCGAACTCGCCGCCCAAAGGGTCGATTGGCGAGCAAAGAGAGGGCTTCTCCAGATGTATCTGGACTCGGAGCAGGCATCCTGGCGCGACCCGATCGCTCAAGCCCTCGAACTGGCGTATCACGACTTGGACCCGGAGGAGAGCCTCTTTGACGCTTTGGTCTCGGCCGGAGAAGTGGACGAATCCTGGCCCCCAGCCGAGATCGAGCGGCGACGATTCGAGGCTCCCGAGGGGACCCGTGCCCGGCTTCGAGGGGCCATCGTCCGCGAGATGGCCTCGCAGATCACGCACCTTTCTTGGAGCAAGGTGAGCGTTTTGGATCAGGAATGGATGCTCCCGCCAGACCTGGAAGTCTTCGATCCTCTCGATTCTCCGACTCAGATCGAAGAGTTTTTGCGTAAGATAAAGAAAGCGCCATGATCACCGCCGACCGAACCACTCGCCGCCTGACCGAAGAGCCCGAACGCAAGCACGCCGACGAAGACGGGCCCCAAAAGCCCGATCTGAAAAAACCTGCCGGGCCGAATGAACTGCTCAAGCGCATGAAGAATGTGGACCCTGACCAGGCGAAAAAATACCGCCAACGAAGCGGGCAATGAACGTCGCTCCCCCGCGATCTTTTGCCGACCTCGTCGGCTTCGAATTTAAGCCCTCTGGGCATCACAAAGAGACCCACGGTACGACCGTGGTCATGCTTCGATACCGCGACGGCATCTTGATCCTGGCCGATCGTCGAGCCACGATGGGCAACTTGATCATGTTCGATCAAGCGGAGAAGATCCTGCCCCTCGACGACCGGACGGTGGTCGCGATCAGCGGCTCGTTCGCTCGCTCGATTGAGGTGTGCCGGCTTCTGAAACACAGCTTCAAGTACTACCGGCGGATGCACCTCCAGCCGATCAGCTTGGCGGGAAAACTTCAAGAGATCAGTCGGGCCTTGAGCAACAACTTGCCGATGGCGATGAATGGGATCGGACTCTTTTTGCCGATCTTGGCGGCTTACGACCCTCCGGCCGACCAGTTTCATCTGTTTTTCTTTGATTCGGCAGGGGCGAGTTTTCAAAACACCGAGTTTGCCTGCGCAGGCAGCGGCTCGGAGCGAATTCGGGGGATTTTTGATTACGTCCAGCGCACCAGCAAGCCGTGGGATCAACGACCCCTGAAAGAGGTGCTCCTCGAAGGGCTTCGGATGCTCGACATCGCCGCCGATCTCGACAGCGCCACCGGCGGATTTGCCAAGATTCTGCCTGCGGCCCAGGTGCTGGAGCGAACGGGCGTCCGAGCGGTCGATCCGAAAATGCTCCAAGAGGCGGTCGACATAGTCTTAGCGGATTAACCGAAGCGCATCCCCAGTCTGTGGCCCAATTCGCGGACGATCTCGTCGATGAGGCTCGGGTCGGGCTCGACCAAAGGCAGTCGGAGCCGGGCCGAATCGATCCAACCCCGTCGCTGGAGGATCGCTTTGTGGGTCCCGGGCTGGGCCGAGGCTCGAAGCCGCATGATGAGCGACCTCAGGAGGGCGAATTTGGTTTCGGCGGACTCTCGACGGGGCGGACTCCCTTCTTGCCACTCGCGAACGATCTGGCTCAGCCACTCGGGCACCGAGTTGGATGCGCCACTGATGCTCCCGGACCATCCCGCCTCAAGGGCCTCGATGAGGAGCGTTTCGTCCCCGACAAAGAGACTCTTTTCTGGGCCGACAGCCTGGCGATACGCGATGAGATTGCCAGATTCGCCGCTCGAATCTTTGGCTCCCCAGAACTGCGGGTGAGCGGCAAGACTCGCCAAAAAGTCTGGGCTCATGGTGAACCCGGTCATCTTCGGAAAGTTGTACACCAAGACTCCGACCGGCGAATCGTCGAGAACTCGTAAAAACCAGTCTCGAATCCCGGATTCAGGTGCCGAGCGAAAGTACCCGGGCGCCATCAGGAGGACCGCTTGAGCCCCACTTTCGGCGGCCCTTCGGCACGACCAACGAGCTTCTTCCAGGCTGGGGGTTGAGATTCCCAGAATTCGGATCATCGTGCCCGCGCTGGACTGGGTCTGGGCGATCAGGTCGCGTTTCTCGGTCGCGCTGAGCGAAGGGCCTTCGCCGTTCGTCCCGGCAAGCACGGCGCCTTGGCAACCGGCTGCTTCAAATCCAGCCAAGAGCCGGGCCACCCCAGCGAAATCAACTCGCCCCTTTTCGTCAAACGGGGTCACCATCGCCGGATAAAGGCCGGGGGGGATCATGCCTTCAGTATGGCGGCTCGGATCAGGAAATCGGAGGAAGAGCCCGTCGGACCCCGCGCAAACAGGCGGAGTACCCTTCAAACCGGTCGCTCAGCTCGCGAAAGAGCGGTGCCTCCTGATCGTAGGGCGGGTGATTGAAGGTGCTCACCACGTAGTAGGACTGCTTGGCTTGTTCGGTGTAGTTACAGAGCAGATCGAGCCCGTCGTGCCAGCGCAACCGCCGAAGGAACTCGGGATAGACCCCGGACCAAAAGAGGATGTAATCGCCGACGTGCTTGTGGACTTGTCGCTCGCGGTCGAACGACTCGGCCCGAGTGCGAATGTCGCCTTCGGCGACCATCTCAGTGACCGAAGAGAGCCTGCGACCCAATGGATCGCGCAGCCCAAAGATCTGGTCGGTGTGCAAGAAATCACAAAGAACCCGGCTCAAATAGCGGACGGCTTCAGGCTGAGCATCCGGGCCGAGCGTTTCTTGGGCTGACTCTTGAATCAGCTCTTGAAACCAGGGTCCTAATGGCTGTTGAGGTGGTTGCATCGTTCGCCCTCATTCCCTTGAGTCGATTCTTGAGGGCCTAAAGTTCGCCCGAACTAGGTCCTCCTCGACGCATTACCCCTTTTTTTCCAGGTTCCTGCCGAGAATTCCCCGTGGAAATCACGAGGAATTCGGTGCGGTTTGCCCGTCTGGATGCGTCGAAAGAACAGGAGCCCTCACTCAACGAGGGCATCAGGACCGATTTGCGATGAGTTTGTGTACCAAATGCCGCGCCCCGTTGCCCGATGGGGCTCGATTTTGTATGAATTGCGGTCAGGCCTCAGCCCCCTTGGCGGGTGGGGCGAGCTTCCCTACGTCCGCACCGTCGTCGGTGCCGAAGATCGCCGCAATCGTGGCGATCGGCGTGATCACGCTCTTCGGACTCGGGTGGGGGCTTCGGGCCGCGGGCATCCTGAAGCTGGGCGGCTCGGCCGGCGGCGAAGTGACGAAGGCATCGAATTCGATCGGCGGTGAGATTTTGAAGCTCCCTGGCCAAGCAGGAGGCGAGATCACGCGGGTGCACAACGAACGAAAGACCATGCCCAAGGAGATTTACGACTGGCTGGAGCACTTGAGAAAAACCGACGAAAAAGCGGCTCAACTGAGCTCCAAGCAGGTCTCCGACTTGTCGATCACCAAGATTCTTACTCAAACCGGGGTGTCGGAAGACACGATGAGAGCGCTTCTTTGGGGCGACCCCGGACAAGCTGAACTCCGACCGCCGACCGACGATCTGGCAAAGAAAGCTCAAGCGGCCCAAGCCGAATGGGAAGAGCTTCGGCGGTTCTTTAATGAGTACCCCCCTCCGCCCGAGTGCATTCCCATCCGAAACAGCTACGAGCAAGGCCTCAAAGAGACCGGGGGCATGATTTATGAAATCCTCACCGCCATCGCCCAAGTCTTTGAGGACCCGAGCAAGGCCCACCAGATGGTGAGCGCGATGAAAGGGGACAGCGTCGCCCGAATCGACGAACGCCGAAAAGAATCGGATCGCCAAGTTCAAGAAGTTTGTGACCGATACGACACGCGCAAATGGTTCTCGATCCCCGGCGATTTTGGCGGTGGCATGATGGGTCAGATGGGCCTGCCGAACGTCGGACCGACGCCGCAAAACATAAGTCCGCCCCCTTCGCCCTCTTCCGACCCCTAGGACTGAGCCGATCATTCCGGATATACTGATGAAATTCCGATACGCGGACAGATGGCTGAGTGGTCGAAAGCGCCCGCCTGCTAAGTGGGTAGGGGATTATATCCCCTCTCGGGTTCGAATCCCGATCTGTCCGCCAGAGACCTCACCATGAAGCGTTTTTGGGTGCTCATCGGGTTGTGGGGAGCCATGATCTCCGCGGGGTCCGCTCAGACTCTGAGCGAGTATCTCAAGTTGCGACAATCCTTGGGGATCACGCAAGCCTCCGGGGTCCAAGCCTTGGAAACTCTGGTAGGCCAGCGAACTTTGGAAGTCAGCGGGATCGTCAAGGGCTCCGTTCGAATCGGCGACGCCGGAACGTTGATCTTAGAGACCTCCGATGGCGGCGAAATCCATGTCGATACGTCCAAGATCCCCGAGTGGTTGACCGGATCGAGCGTCCCGGCAAGGCTCCTGATTCGAGCCTCGCGAGCGACTGAGACCTCGGGTCTGCGGGCGACGTTGCTCGGCGCGGCCGCCGAAGCCGACATGCGCAAAGTCGACCAAGCGGCAGCCCAAAAGCGCGCGACCGCATCGGCCAAAACCCCACCGTCGAGCTCGCCAAGCACGACCCGGCAGCGAGGGCGCCCCGCCAAAATGCCGGGAAATCTGCCTCCGCCTCCGAAGCAAACCAAGAACTGGTCGTTGCCAGGGAGCGACGCTCTGCCCTACTACGCTCAGTTCATTCGGCAACGGAATAAGCGACTGAGTGCCGCCGAGGCTGAAAAGATCGCACGGGGCATCATTGGGTTCAGCATTCAGTATGGGGTAGACGCCCGGTTGATCATGGCGATGGTTCTCGTCGAAAGCGGATTCAATCCTTCGGCCACCAGCCGAGCCGGAGCGATGGGACTCGGGCAATTGATGCCCGGCACCGCCCGGGGCATGGGCGTCAGCAACGCCTACGACACCACCGAGAATCTTTGGGGCACCGTCCGCTTGGTCCGAGGACACCTCGAAAAGTACAACAAGAAGACAAATGATGGCTACGAGGCCCTCGTCTTAGCGCTGGCCGCTTACAATGCGGGCAGTGGAGCAGTGCGGCGGCATGGCGGAGTGCCGCCGTTCCGAGAAACCCAAAATTACATCCGCAAGGTCATCACGACCTACCAGAGTCTGATTGGAGGCTAATCCGGACTCATCGAGGGGACGGGCGGCAGGGTTGCTGGAGGGCTCGGGTCGCCTCGTCGAGAGTGTATGGGCCGCTCGCCGAATTCCCTCGCATCAAATAGATGCCGGGCAGACGACTGGCGAGAATCGGTCGAACCAAGTCCGATGCCGGGATCACAAGTCGATGGGGAGCTCTTTGGAAAAGAGCAAGTGCGAGGCCCAATCGGTCGGGGCCGGTTGTGACAGCGTAATAGTCGTCCCGAGTGAGAAGCGCGGCGTGGAAGAAGCTCGAGAATCCGTTCTGGAGTTGGTTCGCCAGGGAGGAATAGACTCCAACCGAGCTCCTCGCCATCTGATAGACTCGCTCTCCCGCCTGGGCGAGCTCGCCTTGGTTGTCCAGGCTGCGAAAGAGACAACCGTACTGAAAGCAGAGGCGGATCGCTTTGGCGGTCACCGACTCCCGCGGGACATCGACGATGCTGGGGACGGCCAGATCGGGTGGGCTCGGATCGAGATGATCAAATTTGGCCGTGATCCAAATACCGCTTTGCGGTCCCTGAAAAACGAACAGGCCGCGTTGAAGCACCTTGAATCCGTCGAGCGCCCACTCGGACCGCCCGGTGGCGACGTACGCTTGCAGGCAGGCATCTGCGTAGGAGAGATAGTCGTCGAGGACGCGATGATCTTTGCTCCCAAAAGTTGCCGAGTGAAGAATGTCGTTGTCGCCGACTCGATATCGGTTGAGGGCTTGGAAGAACTTCATCGCCTCGACGAAGCGCTCGGGGCTGTCGAGCAATCTTGCCGTCTCGATGAGCCGAGCGACAACTGAGCCGTTCACATCCAGATATCGCCTCCCCACAAAGTAGTTCGGGGTGCCGTCATCGGGCGGTTGAAGCCGCTCAAGCATCTCTTCGAACTTCTCTGGGTCCCGAGTGAGAACTTCTGGGCTCGTCAAAAACGGCAGCATCTGAGGATTGGTCTCGACGCGAAGGCCGAGGCTGTCGCGGAGCCAGGTGCGCTCGGCGGGTTCAAATTCTTGGCGGATGCGTTTGACTGAAACCGAGAGACGTTGACTCCGCTCCATCATCCCTTCGTCGCCGAGCCGCGCGGTGGCAAAGGAGTCATCAATCCAAAACTGCTGAGCAAAAGAGTCGAATGTCCGCAACGCGAGTTCGCGAGCTAAAGGCGAGCGGCTCACGCGATACCAGCGAGCCAAGAAGCTCGCCATGGCCGCATTCTGTGAGGCGAGCTTGTCGGTCTCGACGGACCGCCAATCGAGCGACGCGGCCTGACGGAAGAAGCCGCCGTCGATCCAGTCCACGATCGGTGAGAGGAGCGCGGGTTCGAGCGAACTCTGAAGGGCCTCCAAATCACCCATGGCGAGCAGGTACCTCCAGGCCGGGATCGACAAAGTCTGCATCTGCCCCCGGGGCTGCCCACCCCAGATGGGGTGGGTGGAGCGACGGACAAACTCAAGATGAGCTTCGAAATCGGGCTCGGATCGACCTTGGGGACGAAGCAGCACCTGAGCCTCTTGCGCCTGGAGCGCCCCTGGAGGGTCGACCAGAGCCGCGGGGTCGCGCAGATTGTCCAGAGTTTCTCGGGTGCGCCGCATCGCCTCCAGGACGGCGGTGCCGTCGATCCGCTCGTCGGCCGATCGACGCAAGACGGAGGTGATGAGCTTTCCCGTCGGGTCGAGAATATGAATCTGGATGCTGGGATCAAAGTAGCCGTCGGACCGGCTGAGCGGCAAAAAGACTTCCCCCCACTCCGGATTTTCCGAAAGATCGACGCGAATACAGACGAACTCTTGCCGCAGTTGCTCGCGAACTTCTTTCGTCTGGAATGCGGAAACGTCGGTTAAACGACCGGCCCGACTCCAGGCTGCCCCCAGAGTCAAGAAGATCGGCTTGTTCAGCCGTCGGGCTTGCCGAAAAGCGTCATTCCCAACGGGATTCCAATCAATCGACTGGTTCACTCCGCGCACCAGAAACTCGCCGGGCTCGCCGGCCAAACGATTGGCCTCGGGTGGCGGCACCAACCGCTTCGTCAGGTAGACGCCCGCGCCCAACACCACCAGGCAGGCGATGGTGCCCGTCGTCCAGGGATAGGAAAGACGCTGAAGGCGGCTCGGCACAGGACCATTATGGCGGCTCGGCTATAATCGTCTCATGTCCATCAGTGTTGACGAGGTCCGCCACGTCGCGAAGTTGGCTCGTCTGGAGCTCGACGAAGCCGAGATTCTTGCGTTTCAGTCCGAACTGAATGCGCTCCTGGGGCATTTTCAAGACATCGCGAGCCTGAATGTCGAGGGCATTGAGCCCAAGCCCCACGCGGTGGCCCTTCGCAACGTCTGGGCCGACGACGTCGCTCGTCCGAGCCTCTTGCGCGACGAAGCGCTTCGCAATGCCCCGGTGACCCGTGCGGGACTCTTCATCGTCCCGCAAATCATCGAGGATTGATGAGCCAACCCCTTTTTGCTCAATCCGCCGCCGACCTGGCCCGCCGCCTCCGCGCTCGCGAAGTGTCGGCGACGGAGGTCGCAGAGGCTCATCTCGACCGCGTTTCGGCCACCGATCCTCAGGTCGGTGCTTTTTTGACCATGCCTCGGGACGAGGTCATGGCCGATGCCGCTGCCGCTCAGGCGATGCTCGATCGAGGCGAAGGCGGACCGCTTTGCGGGGTTCCCGTCGGAATCAAGGACAACATCTCGACACGTGGGGTCGCCACGACTTGCGCGAGCAAACTCCTTGAAAACTACGTCCCGCCCTTTGATGCGACGGTCATCGAGAAGCTGCGGGCCCAAGGGATCGTCTGCTTCGGAAAAACGAACCTCGACGAGTTCGCGATGGGAACCTCGTGCGAGAATTCTGCCTTCCAGCTCACTCGAAACCCTTGGGACCTCGACCGCACGCCGGGTGGCAGCTCGGGCGGTTCGGCGGCTTGTGTTGCCGCCCAACAAGTCCCACTTTCTCTCGGATCAGATACGGGCGGCAGCATTCGACTCCCGGCCGCCCTCTGCGGCCTGGTCGGGTTCAAACCGACCTACGGACGAGTGTCGCGCTACGGCCTGATCGCGTTTGGGTCGTCGCTCGATCAGATCGGTCCGTTCGGCCGGACCGTTGAGGATGTGGCCTTGTTGTCCGAAGCGATCAGTGGCTATGACCACCTCGACAGCACGTCGCTCGACCGCCATCCGATCCAAACGAACGCCTTAAAGTCGGGCTCTCTCCGCGGGCTGAAACTCGCGATTCCGGACCAGTTGATGACCGACGAGATTCAGCCAGGAGTCCGGGCGACCTTTGAATCGGCCCTTGATCTCCTCCGAAAAGAGGGCGTAGAGATCACGCCGGTCAGCTTGCCGAGCATCCAATACGGGGTGACGACCTACTACATCATCGCTCCCGCGGAAGCCAGCAGCAACCTCGCCCGCTTCGACGGGATTCGCTACGGTCTGCGCCTGGAAGGGGAAGGGCATATTGGGAACGTGGCCACCACTCGTGGGGAGGGGTTTGGGCACGAAGTGAAGGCGCGCATCATGATCGGCACGTACGTTCTGTCGGCCGGATATTACGACGCCTACTACACCCGGGCCCAGCAGGTGCGCGCGCTCATGGTCCAGGAGTTCGAATCGACTTATCGAGATTTCGATGCGGTCATTTCGCCGACTTCGCCGAGCGTTGCTTTCCGGCTCGGCGAGTTGAAAGACAACCCGATGGCGATGAAACTGCTCGACTTCTGCACGATCCCCGCCAACATGGGCGGATTCCCCTCGATTTCGATCCCGGCTGGGCTGAGCGATCATCTTCCGGTCGGGCTCCAGCTGACCGGTCCTATTGGGGACGACGAGCGAATCCTGCAACTCGCCTACGCCCTTGAGCAAGCTCTCCCGCCCACTCCGAGCCCAGCAATGGGCTGAGGCAGCATGAAGGATATCCAAGCCCAAGACCGCAAGCTGTTTTGGCGCGAGGCGTGCGCTCCGAGTGCCCTGGTTCGGGTGCTCTTGATGGTCGGAATCCTGACCTTGGCTTCCTTGCCGCTGGGCTGGCTGACTCCGCCGCTGATCGCAGGAATGGTGAGTTGCATTTTGGTGCCGTTGCATTTGATCGCCTCCCTCGGGCGGAGCGTCGAGAAGCGTTTCAAGTCGCAGCGAATCAAGCTCCTTTGGCAGACGTGCGAGGACCGGCTCCGCCGGCTCGAAGTCGAAGTGAAGCAAGTTCGCAAGAGCCGGATCGCCGAGCTCCAGGAGTTGCCGAAGACCATCAAGACCGTCGCCCAACAGCTCTATCTGACCCTGAGGCGCGCCGACATCGTCCTGCAAGAGGTCACTCGGAGCGAAACGAGCCACCAAAAGGCGTTTCTGCCGCCTCACCAGGTCACCCACGACCCCCAGGCTCAGCACCTCTATCAACTCGCCGACAAGAACATCGTCGAATATCAAAAGCACTATCGAGCTGTGATTGGCGGGGTGCAACGAGCCGAAGCCCAAGCCGCGGTCTTCTCGACGACGCTCGATATGCTTCGGATGAAAATGCTCAGCCATCGCCTCGCCGAACGGAGCCCCGAGCAAGAAAACCTCGAATTCTTGCAGTCGATCACCGAGGCGAAAATGCAGCTCGACGCCATCGACAAGGCCCTCGAAGAGCTCGAACTGACCCCGTTCCCCAAGCTGATGGCGGTGGATCCGCCGCCCGTGACCGGGCTCTTTTCCGAAGACAATTTGGAGAATCGACCTTGAAATGGGTCACCCGATGTCCGGCCAAAATCAACCTCTTTTTGGCGGTGGGGCCGCCGGAGACCAATGGGTATCACCCGATTCGCACTCTGTTTCAGGCCATTTCGCTCGCCGACACCCTCACTGTCAAGCTCGCCGAGTCGCCGAGCTTGACCTGCAACTGGCCGGGCTTGCCCGCTGAAAATACGCTCACTCGGGTGCTCCGGCTGATTCAAGAGTACGTCGATCTGCCGCCCTTGGCGATCACGCTCCACAAAGAGATTCCCGCTGAGAGTGGGCTCGGGGGTGGGAGCTCGAATGCGGCCGGTCTTCTTCGAATCCTGAGCCGGGTGGGGCCCGCATTGGAGCCGCACTTTGTGGCCGATGTGGCGGCGGCCGTTGGGGCGGACGTGCCGTTCTTCCTGGTGGGAGGGCGAGCCCGTGGCGAGGGCTATGGCGAGCAGCTCACACCGCTTGCGGATGCAGCGACTTTGGAGCTTGTGATCGTTCGGCCCAAGGTTGGTGTCTCGACCCCCGCAGCCTATCGCGCTCTCGATCAGGAGCCCCGAGACTGGCGTAACTTTCCGAGCGACCCGCTCGACTTGTATAACGACTTTGAGCGGGTGGCCCCTTGTCTATGTGGCGAGGTCGCCGAGCGATTGGTCCTTGCCGGGGCCGAAAAAGCCTTGTTGAGCGGTTCGGGTTCAGCGGTCTACGGCGTTTTCTCGACGGTTGAGGCGGCTGACCGAGCAGCCACCCGCCTCGACCGCGAAGCACTCGGCCAGGTCTGGCGAGCCCACACGATCACCCGGCAGGAGAGCCTGTGGATATCGTAATCCTGGCGGGCGGGAAGTGTTCTCCCGAACTGGAAGCCTTCGCCGGAACTCCCTGGCGGGCCCTCTTGCCTTGGGGAGAGTCCACCATCCTCGACCAGGTGGTTCAAGCCCTGGAGCCTCTTGGCGAGATCATCTTGGTCGGCGGCCCCGAATCGTCCAACGCTCGGCGCGTGCCATCGGGTGCGACGTTTGTCGAGTCGATCGGGAACGGCCTCGCTGAAGTTCGGAGTGAGAACTTCCTGCTCGCAACCTCGGATACGCCCTACCTGACCTCCGACTCCGTGAGCGACTTTTTGAGCCGGACCGATCCGGCCGCGCTGTTCAATTTCCCGATCATCCCCGTACAGGCCGGGCGAGAGCTCAAGCGGACGTCGATCCGGCTCCGAGAAGGCCGCTTCACCGGGGGAAACTTGGCGCTCGTTCATCGCGATCTCGTTCGGCAAAGCCTGCCGATTCTTGAACAAGCCTATGCCGCCCGAAAAAAGCCGCTCCAGTTGGCGTCGATGGTCGGTTTGGGGACCCTTGCCCAGCTTGTCGTGGGGCAGATCGTGCCTTCGTTGTTGCCGCTTCGCACTTTGGAGAGGGCTGTCGGCCGCTTTTTGCGGGCCCCGGTCAAAGCCATCCCGACAGAGTATTCCGAGATCGGAGACGACATCGACACCTTGGAGCAGTATCAAACGGCGCTCCGAAGCTTGCGAGCTTAACGAGTTCGGCTGATTTGGGTCCAGTCGATTCGAAGCTCCGCACTCGTCCCCGGGATCACCGACAATTGCACCGGGTCGCCGACACGAAAACTGGCCTTGGCCCCCAAGAATCGCGTGTGAGCCGGCGGAAGGAGGACAGTCCAGGTTCGGTCGCCTTGTCGCAGCACGAGTCGCTCGGTGCGGCGCATGCCATAGCGACCGGCAAAAACGTCCTTGCGGTCGATTCGATCAATGAGATACGTCGCGTCGAGCCGGGCCGGGCTGGCCGAGAAACACAAAAAAAGCGAGGCCGAGAGCATGTTGTTAGAGTACGGCAATTCTCGCACCAACAGGCCGGATGCGTTGCGAATCCTGCAAGATTGCGAGGGGCGGCGGGTCTCCCTCAGGGATAATAGCGCCATGAGCCGAGCGCGCGGGGTGATCTTGGTCGGGTCCAAAGGTCGGGGCTCAAACATGAGCGCGCTGATTGCGGCGAGTCAGGACGAGCGAATCCCGGTCGAGTTCGTGGGGGTGATCGGCTCGAAATCGGGCGCCCCGGCCCTCGCCCGGGCCCGAGAGGCAGGCCGCATGACCTTCGTCATTGAGCCCGGCCCCGACTACGCATCTCGGCTTCTTGCGGAGTTGGCGACCTTGCGCCCGGATTGGATCTGCCTGGCGGGCTACACGCTCTTCTTGCCGACGGAAGTCGTGGCCGCCTATCGAAATCGAGTGCTCAACATCCACCCATCGCTTTTGCCGCGTCATGGCGGGGTCGGGATGTACGGGATGCGAGTCCACGAGGCGGTCCTGGAGTCTGGGGAGGCCGAGAGTGGGTGCACCGTCCACCGAGTGACCGAAGTCTATGATGAAGGCGAGATCGTGTTGCAGAAGCGGTGCCCCGTCTTGCCCGGCGACACGCCGGAGATTCTCGCGGCGCGGGTCTTGGCCTTGGAGCACGAAGCCTATCCCGAGGCCTTGGCTTGGGTGATCCGAAATGGCTAAATCCGAGCCTCTGCGGCATAGCCTCTTCTTTCGGCTGCTGTATCCAGCGATCTACCTCGTGGCGGCCTTGGTCATGACTGTTCTCGGCCCGTTTCGGGTCCGAGGGCGACGCCATGTCCCTCGCCGTGGGGGCGTCCTCATCTTGAGCAATCACCTGGCCGACATCGACCCCGTCGCCGTCCACTTAGCGAGTCCCAGACTCGTGCACTTTATGGCGAAAAAGGAGCTCTTTGAGATGAGAATTTTGGGGTCGGTGATTCGGTTTTTCAAGGCGTTTCCGGTCCAGCGGGGGGCTCCAGACCGCGCCGCGCTCCGGCGGGCGATCGAGTTGCTTCAAGCCGGCGAAGTGGTCTGTATCTTCCCCGAAGGGCAGCTCAGCGAATCGGGCGATCTTCTGCCAATCTTGCCGGGCGCGGCCTTGGTCGCCAAACGAGCAGGGGTTCCGATCGTCTGCTGTGGGCTCAGAAACACCCAGCGCATCATGCCCTATGGCCAGTTCATTCCCCGCCCGGCCTTTCGATGGGTCACCGCAGAGTTTTCGCCGCCGCTGGTGCTCGGTCCAGACGCCGAGGTCGAAGAGATCGCCGAGCAGGTGGCCCAGACGCTTGCTCGGATGACCGGTCAAGCTCGACGAGCCGAATCCCCGCCCTTGGAATGAGGCTCCACCAAAGGTAAAATCGAACTTGCATGACGCAGAAGCTCGACGAAATTCTTGCTCGCTTTGACCAGATCGAAGCGCAGCTTCAGGATCCCGAAGTGGTTCAGCAAGTCTCCGAACTTCAGCGGCTCGGCCAAGCTCGGGCCGAAATTTCTGACCTTGTGACCGACATCCGGGCGCTCCGCCAGGCCGAGTCGGAGATGCGCGATGCCGAAGCTCTGCTGAGCGACCCCGACATGAAGGAGCTGGCTCAAGACGAGCTCGAGACCCAGAAGAAGCGGATCGAAGAACTCAATCAACAGATCAAGATCAAGCTGGTTCCGAAGGATCCGATGGACGAAAAGTCGGTCATCGTCGAGATCCGGCCCGCCGCCGGTGGCGACGAAGCCGGAATCTTTGCGAACGAACTGTTCCGCATGTACCTGCGATACGCCGAGCGTCGACGCTGGAAAACCGAAGTGATCGAGCATGAGGAGACGACGCTGGGTAGCGTGAGCCGCGTCGTCTTCAAAATTGATGCGCGAGGCGCCTATAGTCAGCTAAAGTTCGAGTCCGGAGTGCACCGGGTCCAGCGTGTCCCAGCAACCGAATCTCAGGGCAGAACTCATACCTCCACCGTGACGGTGGCGGTCTTGCCCGAGGCCGAAGAAGTTGACATTGAAATCAAGCCCGACGACTTAGAAGTTTCGACTTTTCGATCCAGTTCTGCGGGCGGGCAACATATGCAAAAAAATGAGACTGCGATTCGAATTGTGCATAAGCCTTCGGGCATCGTGGCGACATGTCAAGATGAACGCAGTCAACAGCAAAACCGACTCAAAGCGCTGGCCGTGATTCGCACCAAACTTTACCAATTTGAGCGAGAGCGAATCGCCAAGGAGCGAGGTGATCTTCGGCGAGGTCAAATCGGCTCCGGAGACCGTAGCGAAAAGATACGAACTTACAACTTTCCACAGTCGCGCATCACCGATCATCGCATCAATGTTTCCGTCCACAACACGATCACATTTATGGACGGAGATATTCAAGAACTGCTGGACGCCTTGGTTCAAGAGGATCAAGCCCGCCGCTTGGCTGAGCAGATGGACGAACTCTCTTAGTGCGCACCGCGATGGTTAAAGATTGCGGTTTTTCTGATCGAGATCGGCGCGCCGCTTTCGAATCCGACGCCGCTCCAATCGGTGTGCGTTGAAGTACAACACCGCGCCTGGAATGAAGAACATCGTGAGTCCGACAACAAAACCTGTCCAGCCACCGATCCAAATCCCAATGCCGATAGCAACCAGGATCGTGACTCCGAGAACTGCGCTCGGCAAACAACTTTGAGCCTCGATTTTCTCGGCGGGCATCGTGAGGATTCTTGCTTTCGGCTGCGAACAATTCTCAGAAATTGAAATTCAACTCCTCAAGAAAGTTAGCTGGAAATAAGCTCTATTGTAATTTGACCATTATCCACAATTTCCATGCAAACCTGATAGCCCTTAAGTACTTCCAAACCGAGCAAGATATCTGGGAACGGGCCGTCCATGATATGAACGTCAACATGTCGCTCAAGGCCATGAAATCGCATGTAGCCGACAATGGCCTCTTGCTCAATTTCATCGCCCTCTGCGTCCACCAAAGTGTAAGTTGCCCCAGGAATTGATCGCAGCTCCTCGGCAAGCTTCCGAGGAAGAGCGATGCAGCCGTTGAACCCTGAGTCCAAGAGAGCATCGTAGGATCGATACCCATCCACCAGATGCGCGAGCTCGATTTGAACACGAGGTTCTAGAGAGAACTCTCCAAAATCACGAACTTTTCCAATAATCACAGAGACGTTACCGCATGGCGTAGGCGTGTCTTTGGCCGATCCGATGGAGATAGAGAGGAGCTTCTAGTCCAAATTTTTCTCGGCCAGCGACCATTGCCGCAACGCCCGTAGGAGCGGTTAAGAATTCGGAAGTTTCAACTTGGATAATGACAAATCGATCCTCGCCCCCTTGAAGGTCCGGCTCAATTCGCGAGTAAATCTCCAGACCTCGCTGAATGATCTCTGATTTTTCCATCGTAATTCTCTCGTTTACAGTCCGACGTCCCTATTATGGCGGGCTTCTGATCTAGCAAGATAGGCCAAATTGCTTGATATGCTTTAGACGCTGGGTCGGGCATCAAGGAACCCCTCATCATCGAAGATGCATCGTCGGATGTTGCATGAACTATTTACTTTGACGAAAATCAATAGACAAACGTTCACCGGGTCAGGTCCCGACAGCCGCGGCCTAGGGAGTGAGGAACCAGCGAGTTTGATCGATGCTGACCGAATAGGGTCCTGAGCCAGAAGTCCGAGTCCAAACGAGGCGAATGCGCGTGGGATCGGACGACGCGAGAGAAGAAACGCTCGGCCCGAACGGATTCCAGGAGTTGACCTCGCGGACGCCGTCGTTGGCCCCAAGCGTCGATTGCTCGATGGGAACCCAAGTCGCGGCGACGCCGTCCCAAGCTTCGATCTGCTGCCGGATTCCCGAGGTTCCGGAACTGGACTCCACCCGGAAGCGAAGCTGCTGAAAGTTCCTGATCGGCAAGGTGGTTCGGACTTCCAGCGAACAAGACCCGCCAGTCGAATCCAGGACCATTTTCGTGCCATCGCTCCGCGGCAGGGAGCTCAGGTCTCCGACAGAGACACTCGCCCCGCCCACCGTCCACCGCTCGGCTTGGAGGTTGGCCGTGACCCCACTAGCCACGAGGGCAAACGGCACTTGGACCCCGGGGGTGACGAAGTCGACGTCTTGGACGATCTGAGGCGCGTCGACTTGAATCGTCCACACTCCGGGCGTGGGGTTGGTCACCCAGATCTGCTCAAGGGTGCTGACCGGATCGGGAGTCCCGCCGGGCGTCGATTCGTTGCCCGTCAGAAGACCGGCGTTGCCGCCGTAAGTGACTCCCGTCGGGCTCGTTGCCCGGAGGTCCAGTCGATTGATCGTCGAGATCGCGGCGCTCGGCAAGGCGGCTGGGTCGGGGTAGTTCAATGTGAGCCGGAGTCCGCCGCTCCCCGGCCGAACCAAGACTCGATACGTCTTGGTCTGCAGGTTGCTGATCGGGTCGGTCCCGTTCACCACAAAGACCCGGTCGCGTTGCGCCCGCATGAGGTTCACATCCGGGGTTCCCCAGCCTTGACGGACGCGCGTCAGGCCGGTCGAGCCGCTAAAGGCATACGAGTTGGCCAAGTTTGTCATCAGGGCTTTGGCGGTGTACCATTGCGGGCGGTTGGCAAAGACGGTCGATCCGAGGGCGCTGTTGCCCCATTCTCCGAGATGCCAAAGCTGAAAAAGCAGGCCAAAATGCCCGCTCACGACGGCCGTGGCGTTGCTCGTTCCGCCGAAATTACTGATGTAGCTCGTATCGCCAGCGCCGTGCGCGCAGAAGACGCCGCTGTAAAAATGGCTGAGGTCGGGCTTGATCCGACCATCGGCAGCCGGGCCAAAGCACGCATTGCTCACAAAGTCATCGGCCCGAGTCAAGGTGCCATTGCTCTCGATCGCGCCCGCCGAAACCACATTTTTGGCCCAAGCTTGCGGGCGGCTTGTGTTGCTTGCGATGTTCCCCATTGAGTGGGAGACCACGACTCCGGCATCGAGAATCGCTTGATCGAGCTCCTGGGTGATCGCCGTGTAGGTCAGGGTGTGAGGATTGCCCCAGCTATTGCTCTGGAAGACCGCCGAGACGCTGGGCAAGCCCATCATGTGGGTGTACCGATTCCCAAACTGGTCGTAATCACTGAAATAGATCGTGCCATTCGGCAGAATCCCGCGGGCATTGATGTTCCCCGATCCGCTGCCAAAGACAACGCTGGTGCAGTTGGTGCCGTGGTCCGGGCTTCCTCCGGTCGAGGTGCGAAGGTTGACCACTCGCCCGCCCGTGGTGAAATCGACGTGAGTGGTGCGGACACTACCATCCATCACTTCTCCCACTACTCCTTGGCCGGTGATGCCTCGGTCGAGCTCCAGCTGGGCCGCGCCGGTTGAATTGCGGATCAAGACCAGGTCGGTCGAAGCAGGACCCCATGGCTCCGCCCACACGATCTGAGACCCCTGCAAGAGCGCCCCCAGTTGGGCCGGGGTGACCAGGGCCTCGAGGAGATTGCTCCCGACGATCTGCGCGCTCGCGCCGAGATTGCGAACGGCTTCTTGTCCCGCGGCCAGGCTCGCCGGAGTGCGGAGGGCGGTTTGCAAGATCATTCGCAAGGCCTCGGGTCGAGCCTGGCGCATCACACTCATGACCTCGGGGGTCGTGCGATGCTCCGGGGCAAGTGGCCCCACCCAACGGATGAATCCTCGCTGGCGCAGAAGCTCGGCGCGCCGCGCCGAGCCTTGGACAATCATGGCTTGAGGCGGCAAAAATCCGACGCGTCGGAGTCCCTGCGCCTCGACTTCTGCGATCAGATCGAGATGAAGTGGAGCTCGGAACTGGACAACAAATAGTCCCTCTCCAGCCGGCCAGGCGTCCGCCGGGCGACTCGACCGAGGGTCCCAGCCGCCGCCAGAAAATTGAATCTGGGGGTCCAGATTCGCCATCTGAGTGCCTTGGGCCGTGGTGAGCGAGGACACTTCGGCTCCGGACTCGGTCCACCAAGCGAACCTCGTCCCTTGGCGGCTGATCCATTCCCCGCGAGCGCTCGTCCAGGGTCGAGCCTGAATCGAAACAGAATCCCCGGTCCCGAGAACCGTTCCGGCAATGAGCGCAATCCAAGTCATAGGTCTGTTTCGTTCGACGGTCCGGCGGGGGCGGCGGTTCGACTTCTGAAGAAGCAAGTTCTGGGCCAAACTTCGCCCGTCTTGGCCTTCGATTCCTGTCCTTCGATCAGTATAAGGGAAATCCCGGAGAGGTGGTCCGAGGTCCCAAGCCTGTTCGCTTCAAAAGGTGATTCCTCAGCGTCTTTCGGATTGACCAGGAACCCCATTCGCAACTCACGAAGTTGGACCTTGAGGATGATGAAGAAACTAGAGCACTCGACTCAAGCTCAGCAAGGCCCGAACATTCTGGGCGAGCCTCTCTCTCTTGGCGACCGAATCTCAGATAGGGTGACCGAGACCCTCGGCTCTTGGCGATTCCTGATGATTCAGACGGCGGTCCTCGCCCTTTGGGTGATCTTGAACATCACCGCTTTTGTCCAGCGGTGGGACCCGTATCCCTTTATTTTGTTGAACCTGGTTTTGTCGTTTCAGGCCGCGTATGCCGCCCCGATCATCATGATTAGCCAGAATCGCCAAGAGCGGCGCGACCGGATGCAAGCACACAACGATTATCAAATCAACCTCAAAGCAGAGCGAGAGGTCGCCCACATGATGGGCCACCTCGATCGCCAAGACAAGATGCTGAAAGAGGTTCTCGCTCGGCTCGAGGCGATGGCACCCGAGCCGAAATCGAAAAACTAGCGGCGTGTCCCGGCTGGAGTTCCCGCCAAAATCACGTCGGCGACGGCAAAGCTGCGCCGGATATCTTGGAGGCAGACCTTCACACGATGGCCGATATGGTCCACCCCGTCCAGAAGCTCAATGTAGTAGCCACTGTCGGTCCAACCCACGACCTTCTTGGAGGCCTCCAGCGACGAACGGCGAACATTGACCTCCAACACTTGTGCTCGTCGGTAGCCCATGTATTCGCGGTCCAGCTGCTCAATCGAAGCGGGGGAGATGGTGTACTCCTCAAAGGTCAAATCGAAATTCGCTCGCAGGAAAATGCCCCGGTTCAGCTCGTGTTCGAGGTCTTCGACGTTCTCTCCGTCGGCCCCAATCAAGGTCTCAATGACGGCCGGGTGGCATTCGACCAAGAAGGCATCGCCGGATTCGCCGAGCATTCGGCGCATGTCGCGCTCGATCCAGAGAGCGACGGTCTCTTGAGAAACAATTCGACCACGACCCGAGCAGGTCGGACAAACGTCGGTGATGGTTTCGGTCACGCTTTCGCCGGTTCGTTTGCGTGTGATTTCGAGCAGACCCAGCGAGGAGATCTTGCCGATCCGGGTTCGGGCGCGGTCATGGGCGAGTTTCGCGGTGAAATGGTCCAAGATCCGTTTCCGGTCTTTGGCATCCTCCATGTCGATGAAGTCGATGACGATCATCCCGCCCATGTCGCGCAGGCGGAGTTGGCGACAAACCTCGTCGGCCGCCTCCAGGTTGGTCTTTAAGATCGTGTCGCTTAGCGAGGTCGAGCCGACCTGCTTACCCGTGTTGATGTCGATCGAAGTGAGGGCTTCGGTCTCGTCGATCACCAGGTAGCCGCCCGATTTGAGCCAGACCTTGTGCTGCAAGAGCCGGTCGATGTCCTTTTCGATGCCGTAGTGGTCGTAGATCGGGGTCTCGCGGTCGTAAAGGAAGATTCGGTCTCGCAGCGCGGGCGACACCATGCGTGCGACGAGGTGGACCTTCTCGTACTCTTCGGGGTCGTCAATGACCATCTTGTCGATGTCGTCGCCAAAGGTGTCGCGAATCGTTCGGTAAAGGAGCGTCTGGTCGCGGTGAACACACGCCGGAGCGCGCTGTCTCTTGGCGCTCGTCAAGACCTGGCTCCAAAGCTGTTGCAAGAACTGAACGTCATTACGAAGCTCGGCTTCAGTGCGGCCTTCGCATTCGGTGCGCATGATCAGGCCAAAGCCGTTCGGCAAAATCCGGTCGCCGAGACGGCGCAGCCGGTCCCGCTCGCTTCGGTCCTCGATCTTGCGGCTGATTCCGACATGATTGCCCTCAGGCATGAGGACCACATATCGCCCGGGCAGGGCGATTCGAGTGGTGACCCGAGCCCCTTTGGTGCCTCGCGGCCCCTTGGTGACTTGCACCATCAGCTCCTGGCCGGGCTTGATCAGCTCTTTGATCTTGCGGCGGCGGAGCTCGCTCCGCTTGATGCTGGCGGGGCTGTTGTCGGTCGCTTCGTCGGGCAAGATGTCGGCGACATACAAGAACGCGTTGCGCTCTAGCCCGATGTCGACAAAGGCCGCATCCATTCCCGGGAGAACGTTTTGGACGATGCCCTTAAAGATGCTCCCGACGACGCGCTCTTCGCGCTCGCATCGGTACTCCATGAGTACGTCGTTTTCCAGGACGGCGATCCGAGATTCCCGGCTCGCGCAGTTGACGATGATTTCGATGTGCGGCTTGCCCGAAGTCCGAACAACTCGGCGATTTCGACCGCTGTTAATAGGTTTTCTTGCCACAGAGAGGCCTTCCAAAAAAAGTCGGTTCGAAGTGAGGTCAAGCAGCTTCGAACGCGTCCGGCCATTATACCTGGGTCGGGCCCAAGGCCTCGATCGGACCGGGCCTCACATCCCCACGCCCGTGTAGAGCTTCGTCCCTCGCCGAAAGATCACTCGCCCCAAAAACAGGAATCCCGCGACATAAGCTGCCTGGATGCCGAGTCCTTGGGTGACTTGCGATTCGGTTCGCATGCCTAAGGCGATCTCGGCCGGAAAAGCGATCGTGTAAGGAAAGGGTGTCCATTCGGCGAACGTCCTCACCCACTCCGGGAGCATCTGAAGGGGGACGAGGCGTCCGCTCAAGAAGAGCTCGGGAAAATAGTAAAGCCGGAGGATCGAGTAGAACTCGGTTGTCCAAAAAGGCACCATCGCCAAGCAGTACGCCATGGCGAACGAGAGGGTGTGAGCCAAAAGCACCGAGGCCCAAAACGCAGGCCCGAGATGGGCCTGGGAAAGATCGACCTCGGGATAGAACACGATCATGAGCCCCAAAATCGGCAGGAAGAACACGATCTTGACGACTCGCCAGCTGAGATTCCGGGCCGTCGACATCCAGAAAAACGACATCGGGCGCATCAAAAAGCTGGTGAACCAGCCTTCGCGTATGTCCCAAGCAATGTCCCACATCAGGTGGCACACAATGAACTGCGAAAGGGCGGCGGTGATGAGATAGTAGCCGACCATTTCGGCGGCCGAAAACCCGCCGATCGAGCCGGACGACGCCGCGGCACCCCACACCGCTGGCAAGACGAGAGCGTTGGTCGATTCGATCAGGACCCAAAGAAAGACCGTCGCCGGATAGGCAAAACACTCCTTCAGATAGATCGCAAAGACGGCGACAAACGAACCGAATCCGGCCCTGATTCGGCTCGCCTGCATACGATCAGACCTTGGTTGGCACGAACAGCATCCGGAGTTCCTCCGCTCGGTCGCTGGGCAAGAGTGCCACCACTTCGTCTCCGACCTTAAGCTCGGTGTCGCCCTCGACCACAAGCCCTTGGCCGTCGCGGAGAATCCAAACAATGTTGGTCTGCGGCGGCAAAGTCAGATCTCGAACTCGGCGACCCACCACCGGCGATCGCGAACTCAAGACGGTCTCGACGATCTCGATGTTGCCTTTGGCCAACGCCCCCAGCGGGATGAGCTCATCCTTGGCAATCTGCTGTTCGAGCAGGTTGAAGATGATCCCAGTCGCCGAGACCGTGTCGTCGATCCCGATTTGCCGAAAAATCTCTTCGTGCGAAGGGTCGTTGACCCGGGCCAGCACTCGGTCGCAACTCCAAACGACCTTCGCCATCTGGCAAACGACCATATTGTCTTCGTCTTCGCCCGTGACCGCAATCACCACATCGGCCCGGCCAAAGCCGACCGCTTTCTGCGTCGAAAGCTCGCAGCCATCGCCTACATAGACGTGCTCTTCCCCGAGCATATTGCTCAGTCGCGTCGCTTGTCGAGCATCCTTCTCCAGCAACAAAACCTCATGCTGGCGTTGAATGAGCCGCTTGGCCAAGTTCACGCCGACATTGCCACCACCCACCAGGATCATATACATCTTAGAGCTTCAACTCCTCGCACAAAGTGTTGTATTCGTCGATAGGCCGAAACGGCTGCTCGGTCATCCAATCGCTCATAAAGCCAGCGATCAGAGCGCTGGAGACCACGCACTCAAAACCCATTTTTCGATAGGCATCTGCGCGATGCGGGTCGGCCACCTTGATGCAGATCTTGGGGACTTTGTATTTCAACCGAGCGATCTGGGCGGCCATGATATTCGAGTTGTCACCCCGAGTGACGGCGAAAAAAACATCGGCCTCGCCGATTCCTGCCCGCTCAAGCACCTCTTCATCAATGCCGCTTCCGACGACGACTTTGCATTGATGGCGAGTCCCAAGCCGACGAAGGGCCTCTGGGTTCTGCTCGATCACCGTCACTTGGTGATTCTTGGCCAGCATCAGTCCTAAGCTCGATCCGGTGCGGCCGCAACCGAAAATAACAACTCGCATCATTGAGCTTGGAGAATACCTGCGTCGATTAGCGCACCAGGTAAAAGGTCGGCTCGTTCTGGACAATCTGCGACAGCGAGAGCTTGGTGTCGGCATCCAGCCAGACCGCCACGGGCCCGAGCAGGATCGAAAACAACAAGAAGAACGCAAAGACGCCGAGCCCCAACTCGCGGATCGCCAGACCCGCCAAAGGGGGTGCGGGAAGTTGACGGACCATCGCCCATGTGGGGGCGGTCATCAGCACCAAGCACAAGACAACGCCCGCCGCGCCCAAGAGCTGAGGGGAGCCGAGCCCGACTTCGGTCTGGAGGTTAAAGACCGGCCCGAGTCGCAGCCCTGGGGCCCCCAGACCGGAGAAGAACAAGAACAAAAGCCCGGCAAAAGTCAGCCCCAGAACCACCATCGTAAATCGAAACATCGGACCGAGATCGCTCGGGACTTCGCGGCTGGTTCGTTCGGGGGCGAAGGCGAAAAAGCCCAAGCTCAGGACGATCAACAAAGCCACCAGGCTCATGCGGGTCATAAAAAAGACCGCGACCGCCATCCCGGCCCCGAAGTAAGGAGCATTGCGGGGCAAAAAGATCCGCTGGAGAAACAGGCTGCGCTCCATCCACAGGCCAAGTGCGGCCAAGGCGAGCCCCAAGGCCGCGACTGAAAGGGCCACCCCCGGCGAGATCGACGAAAAGAGTGCAAGCAGTTGCAGGTTCTTCGTCTGATCTTGATTCAAAGAAGAGGTCGCGAGCGCGATCCAAGACTCATTGCCGCGGAACAGTCTCTGGACAAGCTCGGCCTCTTCGCCGAGGTTGTTTTTGCGGAGATTGTTCAAAAAGTCGAGGCGCGCCGCCAAGAGGACGCGCTGGCTTCCCTGGCTGGCGACCGACTCGGGGTGCGAGGCCCTCTCTAAGATTCGGGCGCCGACCACGCCCACCAGGTTTGAGCGGCCGCCATCGCGAATGAGGCTCCCGTTCTGGAGCGTGGCAACGCGAATGCGCAAGGAACTCACTTCGCCGACGGAATTGTCGATGAGCCCCTGCGCGTGGCGAGCGATCATGTTCACGGCCTCGACGCTTCGGCGCTCATACAGATACGCCCAATGCCAGCTCATCTCGCCTCGGGATTCGGCGGAGAGCCCTTCGGCGATCCGCTGGAGTCGCTCATATTGAAAGTCGTTCCACCGCAAGCATCGGGCCGCCCGAAACCAGGCTTGCTCCGCGGCGGCTCTTTTGCCCAGTCGAGCGAGATAGACCGATTCGATCTGGTGCCAGAAGGCGTTTTGGGGATCGTTTTGTCGTTCCTTTTGGACGATCTCCAGGAGTTGGGCTTGAACCGTCGGGTTCAGGGTCCGCTTGACCCGGTCATAATCGGCGCTGACCTGGATCCAGTACGCCGTCTCAAAAGCCGTGGTGGGCGGCGGGAGCTCGCGAATGTTCTCGGGCAAGAGGGGCGTTTTTTGAAGCACCCCGGAATCGCCATATTGCCAAGCGGCCGAATAGTATTGCCGCGACGTCGGATGAAGGATCAACACCAGGATCGCGCCGAGGGCAGCCCCCAGCACGATCCGAGTGATCAGATTCATTTATGATCCGAAGATCGATCGAGATTCGGAAACGCGGGCGGCTCAGCGGAGCGGTCCAGCCGAGCCTCACCCACCGGTGAGTTCGTGAACGCAGGAGCATTAGCCCGGGAGAAAAGTTGCAGCATAACCATCACTGCAATCGCGGCCACCGTCGCCCCGACCATGGCGGGTGCCCAATAGGAGACTCGCTCGCGGCCTCGATCGACTCGGACCATGGCGACCACATTCGCCGTGAACTGAGGGCTCAGCTCCAAGTCCTCAGGAAAGGCTTGCTCGCGGAGGACCGACAAGCCCCAATCAGCCTCGGCCAATGCCGCGCATCGCTCGCATCGAGATTCGTGGTTGGCCAAGAAGAGAGCTTCTCGCGTTGAGAGCTCGGCGTCTCGGCTTTTATCGAGCAGGCGGGCGTGTCGTCGGCAACCCAACATCAGGCGGTCTCCTTGTTCGCGTCGAGCCAAAGATGGCGGAATCGCTCGCGAGCGGTGTGGAGCCTGGACCGGACTGTTCCGATCGGCACATGCATGATCTCGGCCACCTCCTCGTAGCTGAGCTGCTCCATTTCTCGCAGAACCAAAGTCATCCGAAGCTCTGGAGTGAGTGTCTCCAGCAACTCTTCGACAACAATCCGAGTCTCGATTTGGGGCCCGTCGCTCGATTCCACTCCGTCAAATTCGGCTGGCTCGGCTCGCTTGCTGCGAAGTCGGTCCATGCACAGGCGAACGCAGATCCGATAGAGGAAGCTCGCAAAGGCTCGGTCGTCTCGAAGCCGGTGAAGCTCTCGGAACGCCTTCAAGAAGGCATCTTGGGCCACATCTTCGGCCTCAAACCGATCCCGTAGGATATTCGCCGCGGTGCGAACAAGCCGATTTCGGTGCTTGTTGACGAGATAAGTTACGGCGGCATCATCCCCTTGCCGACATCGCTCCAGCCAATGGAGGTCGTCGCTGAGGGTATCCGAAACCGGATTCACGACCGCTCTTGTTCCAAACATAGCTGATGTCATATTACAAGGACTTTGGTCCTAAACCAAATCGTTCTGGTCATTTTCGACTTTTTTTGTAAGTTTTTTCGGCAAACCGGCACGACCTAGGCTGAGAACCGTCAGAACGGTAGACTGACGAACCAGCTATGTGGAGCCCACCCGCCCTGCCGCCCCAAGCCGTTGCGGTGTTGCGCGCTCAGGCTCCCCCAGTTCAGCAGCAACTCGACGATCGATTGGTCGTCGAATGGCGAACCCAAAAGGTCGATCCAAAATCGAATCGACTGTTCTTTTCCGACGGGGTCAAAGCCACATATGGGCCCACCACCCTTTGGGCGGACGAGTTGATTCTCGACCTTGACCAGAAAACTGGCCGCGCACGAGGGAATGTCCGGCTTTTAGACCCCGAAGGCGAACTCCGCGGCGAGCAACTTGAATTCAATTGGGAGACTCGGTCCGGACAGGCGTCGCAAGCCGTGGTCGAAATCGCTGGGCTCCGCCTGAGCGTCAGCAATATCCAGATCAGCCCGAATCGCTGGGTGCTGCAGCAGGTCAAAGTCTCCGGATCGGACCGAAATGGGGATGCGATCACATTTCGGGCGCGTGAATTGGACCTGAAAATCGGGGAATCGGGTCGAGCCTCCCAGCCCGGACTTGGGCTTGGGTCTTGGGTGATCGCCCCCTTGCCTGTGGTGCGGTTTAGCTTGGATTCAAAATCGCGGGGGCTCGAGTTGCCCAGCTTGTCCTGGCGTCGCCGAGTCGGATTTGGCCTGAACTGGGAGATCACCGAGCCGCTGACGGCCCAAGGCATCGTCGGAGGGCGATTCAACGCGTTTCCCAACTCACGGCCCAGTTTGAGTCTTGTGAGTGCGCTCTCGGGCCTGCCGAGTGACCGAATTCAAACCGAGCTCACTCCTCGCGACGATTTGGACGAGCCATTTCGAGAGAGCTATTGGGACAACGTCTCGGTCCGGCGCCCCGAAGATGAGGCCCGAGACCTCCACCCCGAACGCCGAACACTCGGGGCAGGCGTCGGCTGGAACCTCAGCACCCGGGCCCGACCTCAGGATTTCAACACTGTTCAGCGGGCTTGGGACTTTGTCGGCGAGCTCGGTGGACCCTTTTCGGGCGGCGGCGGCTTCCTCCAAATTCGCTACCAGCGAATCCGGGAGGACTCGACCACCTCGGCGCAACAGCGTCTCCTGGCCCGGACGTCGATCACGTCCGATCTCTGGTCGCTCTCCGACCGGGCCTCAGTCCGGCTTCGGCTCGACGCGATGGGAACGACTGGCTACGGCCAGAGCTTTGGCTGGCTCCGAGCCCAAGCGGGCTTGCTTTTCGAGGTGAATTCCGAACTCATTTGGAGCTGGGCGGTCGCGGGCGGGGTCCAAAGCGGCCGAGCCCCGTTTCGATTCGATCCGCTCGTTGCGCTCAATACGGCTTCGAGCCGGCTGGATTGGCGACTCGGCAACTATCACCTGAACCTCTTGATGCGGATCGACCTGGATCGTCGCTCGGTCTTGAGCCGCGAGGCGAGCTTCTCTTTTGTCGCCGGAGCGTTCGAGCCGTTCATCGCCTGGCGCGAGTTCCCCTCAGATATCCGGATCGGCTTTACGTTTCGAGGTAACGAAGTGTTTGACCGATTGAAGCTCCGAGGTGCATCCCGCTCTCAGTCCGATCCCAAGAAAGGCAAGTCCCGCTGAGGCGGCAACAGCCATTCGGCCCCATTTTCTCGCACCACGACCATCTCTTCGAGCCCCAGGTATCCCCGGCCTGGGACGGTGATCCCGAGTTCCAAGGTGTACACCTCGTCGCCCAGGATTCGCTGACGAGGGGTCTGTCCATATCGGTCCCAACAGGGTCCCAGGATCGTCCCCCCGTCGTGGGCAACTCGGCCGACTTGATGGCCCAGCGCATGAAGATATTCGGGGTATCCGGCCGAGACGAGCGTGCTACGGGCGGCCGCATCGACTTCGTAGCCCATCATTCCGGGTCTCAAGGCCGCGAACCCCGCTTCGATCGAGGCCCGGACCGCCCGAAACGCGCGATCCACATCCTCGGGGACCTCGGTCTCGCCCGGATGGGGAATGTACCAGCATCGCTGGATGTCCGATGCATAACCGTCGCGAAGGAGTCCGAGGTCGATGTGAAAAATATGCCCAGGGGCCAGAGCGATCTGGTCCGAAGGAATCCCGTGGCCGATCATCGAGTCTGGGCCGGAATTCACAATCGGATCGCCGCTGGGATCCCAAGAAAACCCGAGCCCGCGCTCAGCTGCGAGTTCGTGGACCCGGTCGTACACCGCCCGCTCGGTCCGGCCCACGCGAGCAAAACTGGCGATGTCGCCGAACATCCTCTCGGTTGCTTCGAGGGCGGCGCCGATCCGAGCTAATTCAGTGGAGGTTTTCTGCCCTCGAAGCCGGGCCAAAATCGGCTCAGCACTCACGAATCGCCCGGCAAATCGGGTTCCTCGGACCATGTCTTCGAGCAAGAGGAACATCCCATGCGAGAGTCCATCCGCTTTGACGTCGTTGGTCGAGAAGTTCAGAGCGATGAGCCCTTCGGGCCCGACCAGTTCCTCAAGTGCGGCCACGAGCGGCTCCCGAATCGACTGGACATAGGGGACGACCTGATCCCAGTCGCCCGAATGCACGAGCGGGTCGGCGTCGTAGTTCCCGACCACCGCGACCTTCTTCCCCGAGCGGCTCACCATCAGGGCGCTTTGCCAGGTGAGCCCGCCTTCGAGGATCAGCGGCAAAACGGGATCGCCGCCGAGCGCGGTCTCCCGGACGAAGGTCAGCCACACATCGAACGGGGACTCAGCGACGAGCTGGCTCGCTTGGGCCAGTTTTTCTCGGGTCAAGGTTGACATCACCCCTCATTCTGACGACTCCGGGCGTCGATTGTCAGAGGGTCTGGGAGTACTCCTCCCATTGGTCGAGCATCTGCGACCAGCCCGCCTCGAATCCCATCGCCTCGTGTTGGAGTCGACCAGCGACGTCGGCGTGGCGGACTGTAATTTCGAGTTGTGTGCCGGTCCCGGACGGCTCGAGGCTCCAATCGGCGGTAAACGGCATGGCGTCGGGCCGTGCGGCGACGGGTCGAAATCCTTCTCGCAGAGCGGAGGTCCAGGCGAAGCGGCGTCCGGATTCGACCCAGAGCACACATCCTTCCGCCGGGAATCGCTCGCCATCAGGTCCCACGATGACCGAATTGAATCGGCCCCCCGGAGTGGCCTCCAATTCACATTCGCCGAGAGACCACGGACGAGGGACGAACCACGCCTTCAGATGCCCGGCGTCGGTGAGCGTCGCCCAAAGTCGGTCGACATCGACACGGATCGCGCGAGACAAGGAAAGGTCCAATTCAGGGTCGAACAGCCTCATGATGCGGGGTCCTACGTCGAACGAGGGGCCGAGAATTCCTTGGTAAACTAGCCGTTCGCGTGCAGATTTCATACGAAGTTGTGGTGATTGGAGCCGGCCATGCCGGAATTGAAGCGGCCTTGTCGAGCGCCCGGATGGGTCGCCGAACTGCCTGCATCACACTGCGCGCCGACCGGATCGGACATTTGCCTTGCAACTGCAGCGTCGGCGGACCAGCCAAGGGCCATATTGCCCGCGAAGTCGACGCCCTCGGCGGCCAGATGGGGGTCACGACCGACTACGCGATGACCCACCTCCGGCGTGTCGGGACCGGCAAGGGTCCGGCTGTCCAAACCCTCCGCGCCCATGTGTGTAAGTCGCTTTATCCCCATTTGATGCAGGAGGTCTTGCAAAAGCAACCCGGTCTCGATGTCATCGAGGGCACCGTCGAGTGGATCGACTCCCAAGGCGACCAAGTGACCGGAGTCCGGCTCCGGCTTGCCGGACAAGAGGAAGTTCTCGCACTCGAATGCCGGGCGGTTGTGATGACCACCGGGACGTTCCTGAACGGGCTCTGCCACGAAGGTTCGAAAAAGACCGTTGCCGCGCGGCATGGCGATCCCGCCGTCCAAGGTCTGAGCGTGTTTCTGAGTGAGCTGGGTGTCCCGATTCGCCGATTCAAAACCGGGACCACCCCCCGCATTCGCCTCTCCAGCCTCGACTTGAGCCGGACGGAGGAGATGCCGAGCGAAGTCGGAGTGGGGGCGATGAGCTTTTTGCACCCCGAGCCCATGCCCCGGCGGCCGATGTTCTCGGCCTGGCAAACCTGGACCCAACCCGCGACGCATGAGATTCTGCGCGAGCGTCTGAGCGAGAGCGCCATGTACTCGGGCCAAATTGAAGGGGTCGGGCCGCGTTATTGCCCTAGCATCGAGGACAAGATCGTTCGCTTTGCCGAAAAAGAGTCGCACCCGATCTTTCTGGAGATCGAGGAGTGGGATTCGGAGTCGGTGTACGTCCAAGGCTTTTCGAGCTCCTTGCCGGGCGACACTCAACTCTTGGCCTTGCGGTCGATTCCCGGTTTGGAGCAGGTCGAAATGCTCCGCCCGGGGTACGCGGTCGAATACGACATGGCCGATCCGACCCAGCTCAAGCCCACTCTGGAATCGAAGCGGCTCGCCGGTCTCTATCTCGCCGGACAGATCAACGGGACGAGCGGATACGAAGAGGCTGCCGGCCAAGGGATTTTGGCAGGCATCAATGCCGCCCTCGCCGTCCGAGAAGAAGGGGAGCGGGTGCTGGCCCGAGATGAGGCCTTCTTAGGGGTCATGGTTGACGATCTGGTCACCAAAGGGGTCGACGATCCTTACCGGATGCTAACCGCTCGGGCCGAGCACCGACTCCTCTTGCGACACGACAATGCCGATGCTCGGCTGACCCCGATCGGTCGGGACGTCGGCCTAGTCTCAACCGAGCGGTGGGCTCGATTCGAGGCCAAACAAGAGGCCATCGCCCAGGGTCGAGAGGCGCTCGAGACCGCCACGGTCTATCAAAAAGCGAATCCCCTGCTTGAAGCTCGGGGCTGCTCGCCCATCCGCAACCGAATGAGCCTGTTCGAGCTCTTGCGGCGGCCTGAACTCACTTTGGCGGCGGTTCTCGACGTGGCCCGAGAAAGCGGCGAACGGGTTGACATTTCGGACGAGGTTGAGGTGCGAGACCAGCTCGAAATCGCGGCCAAATTTGAGGGCTACATCCAGATCCAAGCCCGCAATGCAGAGCTGACGCGCAAGCTCGATGCCCTCCAGCTCCCGCTCAGTCTGGACTATAGCCGAATCACCAGCTTGAGCTACGAGAGTGTTGAGAAACTCTCCCGGATTCGCCCAACCTCGGTCGGACAAGCGAGTCGCATTCCCGGAGTTCGGCCCGCCGACATCGCCCTGCTCATCGGCCACCTCCGGACTGGGAGTCGCCGCAATTCGCGCCTTTAGCCGCCCCGAACCCCCGAACC
>ERZ761609.582-NODE-582-length-40804-cov-19.548431_pt1 | contig 40804 bp, 34 predicted proteins | sample MGYA00511163_ERZ761609 | MGnify/ENA primary metagenome ERZ761609 (study PRJEB28899, sample SAMN02445070) | bioreactor sludge metagenome | biome: EBPR sludge | place: Australia: Brisbane, Thorneside Wastewater Treatment Plant | collected 2011-12-16 ...
TGAATCAGGTATTCAAAAAGGCAGGTTATCGCACCGAATTTTCTTATGGATACAATATTGATTACTCCAATTTCCGTTCTTATTTGATCAACGCGGGGTTTGATCACATCACGCACAGTATGGACTTTCCACAGGAGTTGAATACCAGTAAGTGGGGGGTGCATGATCATTACGTATTTGAAAGAGTCTTTGAAGAGGCTGAAGCCTCCAGCGAGCCATTCTTTAAAGTAATGATGACACAAAGTAGCCATGAACCCTTTGATGTGCCCATGAAGACCGCGATTGAGGGGGATGACGTTGTGAGTAAGTTTCTGAATTCGGCTTATTATACGGATAAATCGTTAGGAGATTTTATTGACAAAGCAAAGCAAACTGACTGGTGGAAGAATACGCTTGTTGTTATTACCGCAGACCATGGTCATCCTTCTCCGGATAACCAGGGGTTACAAAACCCAAGGCGCTTCAAAATTCCAATGATATGGTTAGGAGGCGCATTAACTGTTAAGGATACGGTGGTGAGTACGTTGGGTTGTCATGCAGACATTGCCAATACGATATTAGGACAGGTGGATATGCGCGACAGATCGTTTATTTTTAGTCACGACATGTTTGATGCCTCATATAAAAATCCATTTGCTGTTTTTGTTTACAACAATGGTTATGGTTTTAAAACAGATAGTACATTGAATGTTTTTGACACCATTGGTGAAAACTATATTAGGGAGGATGGCAATCCATCCGATTATGAAAAAGCCTTGGGTAAAGCGTATATGCAAAAGCTTTACTGGGATTTTAATTCCCGTTGATTGGCTTTTCGCCACTTGACAAAGAAATGATGAGAGATAAAGTAAATGCCCATACCAAGAGGTACAGATACAACAGCCCATACACCCACACCCAGGGCAATCGCAAAACCCACCTGTTTTAGCTCACCCCAAAAATCAATTTTAAACATGGATATCAGTTCGGTTAGTGCATACGGCATTGGGTTTACACCAAATAAAAAGGTGCCTACTTTAATAAATGGAATGATAAGTAGGAGCTGGAGTGGATATACAAAATAATGTACCAGTTGGAGCATTACAATATTTATCCTAAATACGGGTGCTATCAATAAACAAATAAAAGTGGTGACCCCCCCATATGGGAAGTATACCCACAACTACTCCCAATGCGCAAGTAAGCGCCATTTTTTCTGGTGACATACCTTGCTTTAGGAACTCAACCAGTCTGTCCCATAATTTTCTCCAGAGCAATTTCAAGTGGATGTATTAAATGTAGCCTACTGCGGTGTATGAAATATACCCAATGATTTCTTTAATTAAATGTTGCCAAACAATCAGCGCATCAGTTTTTGGGATAAACAACGTGTCAAAGGTATAAGATCGGGGATGAGAGAGAAAATCTGCACTAAATGTGTCCATCTTCCAGTCAACCTTATTAAAACACCCTATTGATCTGCGCATATGATAGCCGGATGTTATAAGAATACAATCGCTGGGTTGGGCGTTACTTAATAATATGTTCTTAACAGCAACTGCGGATTCATGGGTGTTCCTTGATTCGCTTTCAATAATGATATCCCCTGGGTCGACACCCATCAATACCATCACATCGGCTAAGTCGTTGGACTCTCTTTCGCCAATATCCAGCAATCGCCCACTTCCTCCAGTAACCAAAACCTTTTCAATTATTCCAAGCTTGTAAAGTTGTACCGTGTGCACAACACGATCTGCACCACGACTAAAATAAACCCTGTCATCAGGTTTCATTCCTGCTTTGGCCACGCCACTTAAAAGAATTCCCCATTTGTATTTTTTTTCTATTGCCTGGTAAGGTGTTGCTGGGATCTCCCATGCCGTCATCAGTTCATTGGCTATAAATTCATTGGAGAACAGAAGCAGAAGCACGAGCCCTGATATAAAACATCTTTTTTTCCATTTATTTTTAAGTAGAGTTGAAATAACAAGTAATGAAGTGATGATTACCAGGGGCATCATCAGATAGTTAAGTGTTTTAGAGAGAAAGAAAAACATGGACTACATGCGCTTTGGCAGCGGGTTAGAAATATTACTCAATCCGTCAACAATTTTTCTCAATACTTCATAGTACAGGGTCAGGGTCAGCAGTATGGTCATGGCCCATATTACACCAAGATTGAAATATAAGGTGTCAATATTTTTATTTAGAAAATGTTTTGACGGCATATAGAATTGCGCGTCAAAATCTATGATGTGTTTGGGGTCAGGATCTTTATAAATAGGGAAGATTTTTTGAATCAATTGATTTCCACTTCTTACAATACGGTGTTGTTCCGTTGTATTTTTAACAAAATCAGCGATAGCCTCATTCTGATACTCGTTTTTATAGGTTTCAAATTTCTTTTCACCCTCGGCTGTGGATGTTTCAGCCCGAATGATATTATCTCTTTTTTGATCAGCAGTATTGTACCTGTTAACGTAGTATTTACTCAAGGTCTCTAAGAATTTGACCGTAATTGGGTAGAGGCTGGAATCATATTGTTCAGGGGTAAGTTGATCAGCCTCAGGAAAATTTTCATGACCTACGATATCAAGCTCACTCTTGATTTCGTTTCTTAGTAGCTCCAGGTTATCAGCTACTTGTTTTTTTATTTCCTCTTCCTCAGAGGTGTAGTTGATATTGACAAAGTCAAGTTGGGTTTCAAGGGCTGGTATGTAATAAATTTTTTTATAATCAGCTTCTGCCATGTCTTTATCAAGCAGATAGAATCTCTTTTCAAATTCATTGTCTTTAAACTGTGCTACCATTGCAGCTTCAAAGGCCCATCGGGAGGCCATAAGATCACCCACTACAGGAACCGTTTCGGTATTACCAATTACAGGATTTAATTTATCGAACTTTACCACTACGCCACTTAAAATTAATTGAGGGATAAGCAGAATAGGAATGAGAATATAAATAGTAATGGCCGAGTTGAATGCAGAGGATATATTTAATCCCAGAAGATTGGCGAAGCATGACACAGAAAATAATATCGACCAGTGAATTAATAGCATTCCTTTGATCTCAAGAATGTAATTGCCCACTAATACAAATAGAAAAGTCTGAAAAGCAGAAATAATGAAGAGAATCAATATTTTAGAAACGATATAACTACTTCTGCTCAAATGGAGAAAAGATTCTCTCTTTAGAATTTTTCTATCTCTTATAATCTCTTCTGCGCTCACGGTCAGCCCCATGAAAAGCGCCACAATGACACTCATGAAAAAATATGCCGGCATGTTCGGATTCTTACTGAACACATAATCCATGCGAAATGGGTCATCTTCATTGAAATAGCGTACAATAAAAGCAAGAATAAAAGCCAGTAATGGAGCTTCCAGAATATTGATCAACATGTACTGTCGGTTGCTCAATTTTGAAAGCATATCCCGTAATGAAAACAACTTTGTCTGCTTAAACCAACCTGGTATATTTAAGGAACTGTGAGGGATCTCCTTTGATGGTTTTACTTGTTCGATCTCAATGTTTTTCTTGAATTTCTCTTCCCACTGCTCTGGAGAGAACTTTCTCTCGCTTGTGAAGTTGCCGTATTCATTAATGACACGGGTTTCAATAATATTAAAAATCTGTTCCGGATTAACATTACCACAAGACACACATTCTCCCTGGTCGCTGTTGATCAGGTTGATACTTTGCTTAAAGTAAGTGACTGCATCCACAGGGTTGCCATAGTAAATTTGATAGCCACCGGTGTCCAGGATGACCAGCTTATCAAACATTTTGAAAATGTCAGAGGATGGTTGATGGATTACAGCAAATACTAATTTTCCTTTAAGAGATAATTCTTTTAAAAGATCTATAATGTTTTCTGAATCTCGTGATGAAAGCCCTGATGTGGGCTCATCACAGAAAAGCACAGTCGGCTCCCGAAGTAATTCCAGACCAATGTTGAGTCGTTTTCTTTGGCCACCACTAATGGTCTTTCTCAGGGGCGATCCAACAGTCAGGTCTTTAGTCTCCACAAGACCCAGATCTTCTAATGTGCGTGTCACCAATTTATAAATCTGCATCTCTGAAAGATGACTAAAACAAAGTTTGGCTGCGAAATACAAGTTTTGAAATACCGTAAGATCTTCAATGAGTAAATCGTCTTGCGGCACAAAACCAATGACACCTTCTATTTGATTGGCGTTGTTATGAATGTCAATGCCATTGATGAATACCTGACCCTCGGAAGGTTTTTCAGTCCCATTAAGTACGTGTAACAGGGTGGATTTACCTGCACCACTGGCACCCATTAAGGCCACCAGCTTACCAGACTCCTCATAAACATTTACACCCCTCAACCCCAGCTTTCCATTCTTAAATTCATACGAAACATTTCTGGCTTCAAAACTTAATCGCTTGCCATCGCCCAATTGTTTAAATTGAGCCAATACATCTCCATAGTATACGGGGGTGATGTTTTTCCAGCGAATGGTACTTCCGGTTGCCAATACATTGACATTACCTGATTTCTGGGGTACTCCGTTTAGAAATACATCAGAGTTTCCCTGGAACTGAAAAAAGAAGTTGTTAGTGTTTTTTATATGTAGTACTCCTATAAAACCATCCAATTCAGGGCGCTGTATATGTTTGCATTTGCCGTATCCCTGGCTGTGGCTATCAATGATAAGAATATCTTCATGGTCAAGTTTATCTGGGGTTTTCGCCAGCAAAAATTCCTGAATCAGTTCTATATCTGATTGTTCAATATTTAGGGCTGCACCAATTGACTTAGCGAGGAAATCCTCGCGTGATGAAATTTCACCATCCACCAAGACCACACTCATGAGCTCAACCAGTATTACACTCTTTTGCTTTTGCGTGATTTCTTTGTTGATGGATTCACACATTGTGGCTATTGTCTTGGCTTCTTCGCTGGGAGACATTTTGCCGGAAAGTTGATCAGAGTACTGATCGAATAATTTTAACTTGCTTTCTACTGCACTTAAGTTGAGATGGTCGGAGAGGAATGACTTAATATGGTCTCTTTCCTGTTTTGTAACCAAATCTTCTTTAGCTACCAATGCGAACAATCTAATAATTGCTTTGAGTACGGGTTCGCTCATAAACGCGGTTTTTTAGATTTAGCTAAAGATAATAAAGGATGCTGGCTTTTGAAGTCAAAAAAAAAGGATTGGCTGTACCAATCCTTTTAAGTTACATCAACCAGTTTTATCCGGTAATCGAATTTCTTATTTTCTCAACAATATTGGTGATTTCAGCGAGGTTCTTGTCAGTCAATACCAAATCCGCTCTGTTGTTCTTGATCTGATCTTCAATGTTAAGCGCGCGATAACTTGCCTTGAGTGCTGTAAGATCGGTAACAATACCAGCCACAGGTTCAGCCTGATCGATTGTACTCAACATTTTTAATAACTCATCAACTGATTTTTCCTGCTCCAGAATAACACGCATCAAGGGAGTAAGTATCAAATTTCTGGTATCGTCCGGAAGAATATTCTTTGGATAGCTTTTGATAAGACCAGTTGAAATATACAAACCTTCAGCAAAGCTGCCGGTCAGGATCAAGGCTGCCAGTTTGCTTCTGCTGTCGTCCTTTAGGTAATCGTCTGTTTTTTGGATTGATCGGTTAAGGATAATGGCCAAAGAGTCTTTATTGCCAATGTTGGCTTCAAAGCTTTTTAGAACAGCAACATCAAAAGACCCGATAACACCAAGGTTATCAGCAAGCTTTTTACACACATTGAGGTAATCAATAGCTTCCTGTGTCTTTCCGTAAGAACTCAAGTAGCCAATGTCAGCTGCGTAAACCCCGAGGTTCAGAGCAGCTTTATCGCTAATTGTACCATACTGATCTACCTTTTGCTTGCTGTTAATAAGGCTTTGATTGTACTCAGCCCCGGTAGCTTCAAGTAAATAAGGTATTTCGGAAGGTGAAGGGATATTATAAACAACGTCCTGAATTTGTTCTTGCAGTGACTCTTCTGCTTTTTGAAACTCTTCAGAGTTGTTGTTCTCCTCTTTGGTGGATGATCCGCAGGACCAAAGTCCGAAGGTCAGTAAAACAAGCAGCGTAAGGGCGTTAAGGCGGGTGAATTTCATCTGTAGGTTTTGGTTTAAGAACCCAATTTTAACACATTTTTCATTAACGGAAAATGGTATCGTGTAAAAGTTTGGGCTATTAGGGTGCATTGAAGGGTTATAGGAGATGGGCAGGATTTCAATTGGTCATAAGCCTCATCTTGGTGGTGTAATTTTGTTGTGGCTATAATCGTTCTTGGGCTCTGCTCCCTGATCACACCTTTAAGTACTGAGTACTAATGCTTTGTGTCGGATTATACGAATGGAACGTGGGGATTCATGCATTGGAGGAGAAGAGCCGGAGAAATTTTCAAGGCTGATTCCTCAGTCATACGCCCTAAAATAGACTTTTTTGATATGATTTGTAGATAAAGTGGGCCCTGCTGGGATCGAACCAGCGACCACCTGATTATGAGTCAGGTGCTCTAACCATCTGAGCTAAGGGCCCTATCTCTATTAAAGAGGGTGCAATTTTAAGGATTTGACTGATGATTTCACAATCAAAGCACAGGATTGTATCTTGATAACAATCTTTCGGTCATTTCAGGATGGGTGAGTAGGTTTTCGATATACTTCCTGCTTTTCATCCTTTTGATGTGCGCTTCAATATTCATAGTGAGGTCAGGTCTTCCGACCTGACAGAACAGTAATGATGATTCATTATCAGGCCGCACCTCAGTGTTTCAGTGTGTATTGTAGTTCGCAGTAACGGGGTACGGCAAAGAGATGCTTCCTGCCTGCCGTTCACCTGCCGAAGGCATGGCAGGCTGGGGGTGAGGTATTCACCGCCTTTGGCTTATCCCTTAACTAGCGCGGAAGTTACTTCCGTGCCCAACCTAAGACCTACTCAATACACACTATTGTGAGGTCAGGTCTTCCGAGGTTTGTATTTGTTTGCCACCTATCAGACCATTCAACATCAGGCTACTCCAAAAAGACTGATTGAAACACTGTGGAAACTGGTCATGATGAATGAATTTCGTAACTATGGCGTTTAATTTTTTATGACATGAAATGGGGGTAAGTAGAGAGTTTAAGAATATCATTTTCGATTTGGGCGGGGTGATCATCAATTTGGATGAAAGTAAAACAGTGGAGAAATTTGCCCAAATTTCGAAGCAACCCTTATCTGTAATTCAGCAACACGTCCTTAGTTTTGATTCATATAAGCAATTTGAGAAAGGGCTTATATCAGCAGATGAGTTTAGGGAAGAGGTGAGGAAGGAATTGGAGATATCGGCTACGGATGATGCAATTGACGACTGCATGAATGCCATGTTGTTGGACATTCCGAAGGAAAGAATCAGTTTATTGGAATCGCTACGGAAATCTTCAAGGCTTTTCCTGCTGAGTAACACAAATCATATTCATTACACTCGCTTCAATAAGATGCTTAAGGATACCATCGGAGAAGATAAATTAGATGTCTTTTTTGAAAAGGCTTACTATTCCCACCTGGTGCGCATGAGGAAGCCAGATGCAGAGATATTTGAAATGGTACTTTCAGCCAACAACCTGGAAGCAAAAGAAACGCTTTTTCTTGATGATAATCTTTCAAACCTTGAGGGGGCAAAACACCTGGGGATAAACACATTTCTGGTTAAAAACCCTGATCAACTTTTTGAACTCTTCGCATGAAAATAACACCTAAAGAAATACTGGTTCACACTTCTCTTTTTGTAGTCACTTTTATCACTACCACTTTTGCAGGGTCTGAGTGGACCCAGGGAAAATCGGTGTTTATGCCGGGGTATAGCTGGGCGGATTTTTATAGTGGAATGTCGTATTCTATTCCTTTCCTGCTCATTCTGGCTGTGCATGAATTCGGACATTATTTTACAGCTATTCATTATAAGGTAAAAACCAGTTTGCCTTATTTTATTCCTTTGCCACCGCTTCCTTTTATGATAGGGACAATGGGGGCGATTATCCGGCTCAAGAGCAAGGTCGCTTCAAAACAACATCACTTTGACATAGGTATCGCTGGACCACTGGCGGGCTTTGTAGTAGCCCTGGGGGTGTTGTGGTATGGCTTCACCCATTTGCCACCACCAGAATATATATTTCAATTCCATCCTGAATATGAACAATTCGGATTGGCTTATGCCAACTTTGTTTATCAGCCAGAATACCTGGCACAAAATGCAGGTGCAGATGTAATAATCGGTAAGAACCTACTATTTATCTTTTTTGAAACGTTTGTGGCTGACCCAACTCGTATTCCCAATATGCACGAGATCATTCACTATCCTTTTCTCTTTGCAGGGTTTCTGTCATTGGTTTTTACAAGTATTAACCTGCTACCCATCGGGCAGTTGGATGGAGGACATGTGATTTATGGTTTGCTGGGATTCAAAGGCCACAAAACGGTAGCATCAATTACATTTGTCTTATTTCTCTTTTATGCGGGCCTTGGATACATAAGTCCAGGGGAATCTACAGATTCATTGATTTGGGAAATTCCATTGTTTGTTGGTTTTCTGTATTTCTGCCTTACCGGACTAGGTTTAGGTTGGAAGGACACTTTGATGTATGCGCTTTCTATGTTTGCGCTCCAATACTTACTGGCCACATTAATTCCTGGAATTCAGGGTTATCCTGGCTGGCTACTTTTTGTGTTTATTATTGGGCGTTTCATTGGTGTTAAACATCCGCCATCAGAGATAGAAGAGCCTTTAAGTCCTGAAAGAGTTGCTCTTGGGTGGTTTGCTTTGTTTGTGTTTGTGATTTGTTTTGCCCCTAATCCGTTGGATTTAACCATTACTGGAGTTAGTCAACCTTGATGCGATGGGAGGAAACGCCCTGTGAGCTGAACAGCCTTAAAATATATAGGCCCGGATGCGCATGTAAGAGTTGGACGCGTTGCCCATCGGGCGTTTTTTCGATGGTACTGGCAACAGCTTTTCCTGTGATATCGAATACCTCAATTACTTTCACATCACCAGTTACCATAAAACTCCCATTAGAGGGGTTGGGGTAAAAATGAAGGGGATTGATCTCCTGTGTGGGTAAACCTGTTGTTACTGCCTTTCCTTTTCCGAATACAGGTCGGATCATCAAACTGCCGGTTAAGTTTATATTGGGTTCCCACTCCCCGGTGGTATTAAAAAATATTTTATCACCCGAATTGGTGTTTTTATCTAATCCGATGGGAAGGGAAGTAGAGGTGGATTGTTTCCAGCCCACATAAAACTGATCTTTAACCCCTACCAATCTATCCAATCCAAGCCTCCAGAATTTGTTCTTGGCTCCGCGCACTACACCTACAGTTTGCTTGTGGAGAAAAGACCCTGGATCACCGGACAGGTCTCTTAGAATTTGAACTTCAATAGATTGACCTATGTCTTCACCAAACTCTGGAAAATAAAAATCGATGGCTACCAGGGTATCTCGCTTTAGGGTGTTCAATGTAAATAAGTAAGCCAATAATGCTCCCGGCTGATTAAGGGAGGCACCATACTCGGCAGTGCCATCATCATAAGCATAATAATTATCCAACATATATTCTACGTGGGTGGTGTCGTTGTGCCTGAAGTCGATCGGGGCATACTTGATGGTATTGTAATCGCCTAAAGGATCAGCTGTAGATGGCACTACATTATCCCCGGAATTGATCCATAGTTTTAGCTTGATACGGACGGCAGAGTCCAAAACCGAAAGGCTGGATAAATCGGGTGGTGTCTGTATGGGTGTTTTTCTGAATTCCAATGGTTGCAATGGATTGCCGATGGAGGTGGCGAGATCAAGTTGATGGGTGTAAATCGTTTCTGTTTCATCACGATACACAAAAACAGAATCCTCTGAATCATAATTGATAGGTTGCACATCGCTTTGTGTAGTGTTTCCAGGAATAAATTCGAGGTTGTGCAGGGTTAATAGCGGTGGAGTAAGGTGTAATGCAGGATCTTCCATGAAATGATCAATAGGCATAGAATAATACCCGTTCAACATCGAGGTGAGTGGGATAGAAATAGTTCTGTCCGGATAACTGGTATCGCTGGCGTTTCTTCCTTTGTTCAGATAAACATAATCTACATTCCAGGTATCATACGGCCCGGAAAGCCTTCCATAACTTTGAATGGCAAATTGGAATCCATTGTAAAAATAATCGTCCCCAGCCACGGGAATGAGTATTTGTTTAAACACACTGGGGTCTAAACTTCCATCATTTTCAATAGTACTTACAGTAATCCAAGCTCCTGACGCATTTTTAAATAACACCCTTAGCTGATCTCCAGGATCGGGAGCCTCCCCGTTTCCTTCGGGTTGATAATAAAAGCTTAAGAACACGCTGCCTCTTTCTCCTAACGGAACCAGGTCAAGGGCGATGGGCCTTGAAACCAAACTGTCAGCAATTCCTTTTGCCAATGACTCATTAGGCACATAAGGACTTCCGAATTCATTGAGTCCATCAAAAGTGGCTACCCCCAGTGAAGGTGGGTTAATTCCCAACCCCATGTTCAGTGAAACCGAATTGCTTGAACTCCAAAGTGTATCGTGGGGAGCGTCCGGCCTGTTGGAAAACGAAAAATCATCCCAGAAAGGAAGTGGCATAGGAGTGAGCGACTGAGTACGGGCAGAATAACCAGCCCCAGTGTTCTTCTCTTTGGGGAGGGGTACAATAGTAAATTGAGAAAATGCTACCTGAGCATTAATAACAAAAATTAAGGCCAGCCAACACTCTTTCCTATAATTCATCAAACTCTGGATCTTCGTCTTCTTCGATATCGGGTTCTACGTACCCTGGCGGGGCAAGCCACAAATCTACCGGGTCACCAACGCGCACCTGTTCGTTTACTTCTGGGTATTGTTTGTAAACGACCGGGGAGGTACCCGTAGTATCCACACCCGCGGGGATTTCAACACTTCCCAGGTGTAAGTTCCACCCTTGCAATTTGAATAGTGCGGTCTCGTAGCTATCGCCAATTAGATTGCCAATTCGAAAGTCAGACCTTCCATATCCATCACCTACTACTAAATCAATTACAGCACCTTTTGGTACACGCGTCCCTTCTTTAATGGGCTTACCCATGTAGCGCATTTCTTTTACCAGGTTAAGAAACGGACTGGGCTCCAGGATAATGTGCCCTCTTCTTAATTCATTACTTTTTAAAACTACCTCAGCATTGATGCGTGATCGGTCTACAAGGTCAGGCATGGGTACAGTGGGCGGGGTGACGCGGTTGAGTGTGATATAGATTTTTCTATTTTCTTTCACCTTAGATCCAGGCTTCGGAAACTGCTGCAATACAGTAAGTGGAGGAAAATCTTCAGAGTAGGATGAATCATTTATTTCATACCGCAGGTCGTGACCAGATAAGAAGTCGTCAATTTTGTCTATGGCCATGCCTTCCAGACTGGGAACGGTAATGGTTTCACCGTGGTTGGTTGTGTTAGGTAAGTAGATATAAAAATAGAACAGGGACAAAAAGGCAAGTAAGCCCACAGCAAGGCTAAGGTTGACAATGAGCGAACCGAGGGTGCTGGATTGATATGGCAGTTTAAATCGCATAAGGTTTAAAACTTCAGAGATGATTGAAAGTCCTTTTCTATTCTTTGCGCATTTCTATATCGTTCCATCCCGAGTTGGATCAATTTGGAAATTAAATCGGTAAATGACACACCGCGATCTTTCCACATCATGGGATACATGCTGGAGTTGGTAAAACCGGGAATGGTATTGATCTCATTTACGTATACTTTTCCACTATCACTTAAGAATAAGTCCACCCGTGCAAAATCCTCACATTGCAATTGCTGATATGCTTTGATAGAGTATTCCCGAATGGTATCACTCGTTTTTTCATCCAATTGAGCAGGCACTTCAATTTTCACTGCTTCTCCATCCACATACTTGGCATCGAAAGTATAAAAGTCATAGTTGGCGCTTATAATGATTTCTCCAGGAAGTGAAGCTTTTGGCGGTTTATTGCCAAGTATTGCACACTCTATTTCCCGGCCTTTGACAAACTCTTCTAAGATAATACAATCGTCATACCGGAAGGAATCTTTGAGCGCTGCTTCAAACTCTTCTTTGTTTTTTACTTTCGACACGCCCACCGAGGATCCAAGATTGGCGGCCTTTACCATAAAAGGAAGCCCTAGTTTTTCTTTTACAACTTCAAAGTTTATTTCATCCAATTGATCATGGTGAAAAAAGAGAAAGTCTGTTACGGGTATACCTGCCTGTTGCATAAGTTGTTTGGCTACCAACTTACTCATGGCAACGGCAGAACCCAACACACCTGTTCCCACCATAGGTATACCCATGGCTTTTATCAACCCCTGGATACTTCCGTCTTCACCATCTGTACCATGAAGCACCGGAAAAATCACATCTGGTTTTATAGTATTTCCCTTCTCATCTTCAAAGTAGGGATTGAAACCATCGAGATGAAGTTTGAGCCGACTGCCTTTTTCAATTTCTTTGCTTACGGAAGGCGTAGCGTACCAGGTGCCACGAGTGGAAATTCCTATACAATAGGATTCGTAAAGGTTTTTATCGATATAGGCTTCGATATTTCGGGCCGAGTTAATGGAGACCCCGTGTTCCACTGATTTACCCCCATAGAGAATGCCTACTTTCAATTTCGTCATGTACAATGAATTCAACCTCAAATATGCCCAGTATTTAGCGGATTTCCACCAAAAAAAGAAGGCAATATGCAAAATTCGGCTAACGGGTGATAAACACTTTAGTTGACTCAATTTGATTAGCAACCTGTAACCTTAAAATATATATTCCTGCCCGCTGATTACTCATGTCTATGGTATAGGTTTGGTTCAAATTATCGGGAAGTAAATTATCCAATACAACTTGCCCCATCGTATTATAAACCTGAAGCCTCGAAGTTTCTTTTTCAGGCAGATTGAATGTTATTTTGATTTCATTGAATGACGTGGTGTACACACTGAATAGTGATGAAGTGATAGGAGGGGTTGGATTGTCGTCATTGTATAATTCAATATCATCGAGGTATAGGTTATTGCCGTTGTCATTGATAGCAACAAATGCCAGGCGAACATTATCTTCACCTACCAGGTCGTTGAGGTTTACATATTCTCTTCTCCAATCGTTGTCTGTAATTGGTGCCCATGTTGCGTTATTGTTAGTTGATAAAAACTGATTGCCAGATTGGTCATATTGAGTTTCGTTAAAATTGATTCCACCATCAACAGAGGATAGTATCTGAAGTCGATCAGTTCCTTTAGTGCTTAGGGCATAACCCACATCAAAGAACATACTTGCTTTTACTGATTTTGAAAAATCAAGCACCGGACTTACCAACCAGGCCTCATCGCCTTTAGAAGTATTATTAAATGCACGGTAAACCAGTGAGGTTCCTTTGTTGGTAGTAGTCAATTCCCAGTTCAACATATCCGCCTGGCTCACAATGGTCCATGAGTCCTGGAAGGACAGGTTGAAGTTTTGCCTGGATGGAATCGTTTCATTGGCTTGGTTGACAATGACCGTTCTTGTTTTTGAGTTGTTAGTAGGAGACTCATCTGTATTGCCATTGGGTTCCAATAAGGTAAAGGTGACTTCATTGGTTCCTGAATTTAATGTGATTGCGTCTAGTGTAAGTTCCTTATCGGCACCCGTTAAAAGGGTCAGCCCGGCAAAGGACTTGGTGGAGGCGACCGCTCCATTTACTTTTGTCTCTACTTTTACATTTGTGATGGGAATACTCCCTTCATTTCTCATGTTGATGACAGGGGTAATGGAATTTTTATTAACAACAGGTGATGGGCTAATGATTTCTTTAATGGCAACATCCGTGAGGTCACCGGTCAAGACATAAACATTATCTAAGTATAAGTTATTCCCATTTCCATTTTGACCAATAAAAGCAATCTGTAAATTTCCTGATCCGATGAATTGGTTCAATGAAATGGATTCTGTCTCCCATTGCGATGCATCCGATGGAATAAATGCATTGGCTGTTGAGGCCGTTGTTGCTAACTCATCACCAAATTTGCTAAACACTTCCGTTCCTGAGCTGAGAACTGAGTTGCAATCATTGATGACTATAATTTTCAAGCCATCGATCAGACTTGCACTGGGATATTTAGCGTGAGATCGGTCAAATCTCAAAATTGCAGCGCTTGCACCATCCAGATTGATTACGGGGGTTAGTAGTCTATCCACAACACCTTTTTCTTCATAGTTGTAGAAGCTCATGTACATGGCCCTGTTTCCTGCTATGCCATTGGGCGCAGCAATGTTACTCCATGTGGTCAGTTGATCAGGGTTTTGAATAGTCCAGGTGCTAGGCGTGGTATCAAAGAATTCTAAAAATGGAACATCAGCAATGAATGGAACTTCAGAAGTATGAGTGGCCAGGTTATCCGAAGCTTTCCCATCGGTTACTCCATTAGTCAGTAAGATTTCAAAGCTTACCAGCGATGAACTTGGGGAGACCAAGTTGATGGTGTTGAAGCCAATCGTAGTTACATCAAGTGGATTGAGGTTAAGTATCACATCCTTTATCTCTTGAGTGTTGCCATTCAGTTTGAATGCTATCCGTGCAGAAGTAATGACATTGGTTCCATAATTTCTAACTTCAATACCTGGTGTGATGGTTCCTCCACAGGATGTGACTCCTGGATTTAGTATTTCACGTATCCCGAGATCGTTGGCCACGGGAGCCGGAGGCTGAGCTCCCAAAGAGGAAGTAAGGCTGGCTCGTCTGGGACTATTTTGCAAAATGATTTCCATTCGGGTGACCTGCCCTGCAGTGAAAAGATTCATGCAGGCATCATTGGTATAGTCGAGGTAGTTTTGAAACATCTTGTTAGTGGTGCAACTCACTTGAGGGTGCCCTGGGCAACCGGTAGTTTCATTGCTTTGAGCAGGTGTATCGTCTACATAATCGGTGGCACTGCAACTGCTTGCATCACCCCAAATATGACGTAGACCAAAAAAGTGACCTATTTCATGTGTTGCAGTTCGCCCTTTGTTAAACTGTGGTTCCAAATTAAAAATTATTCCATTTGGAGGATCCTCATCATCCACTGAGCCTACATCCTTGTAGTTAAGCACAACACCATCTGTCAGTGGGTCGGAAGAGGAATTTTCTAAACCGGGTAAGCCCGATTCAGGAAACTGAGCGTATCCAATAAAGTTAGAAGGGTCGTTGAAATGGATAATCCAAATATTCAGGTAATCTTCAGAAGGCCAATAGCTCAGCGATTTGAACTCGGTGTTATCTGCTAAAGTCCATTCCGTTTTCGTGCCTTGTACCCTTACGATGCCATTAGTGGCCAACCCTTCAGGATTTTGTTTGGCCAATACAAACTCAATGTCCAAATTTCCTGCAACAGGCAAAAACTCAGGAGGAGTTTGAGAAGCGTCAGCATTGAGACGCTGAAAGTCTTTATTGAGTACATTGATTTGAGAAATGAGCTGTTCGTCTAAAATATTGGTGCCTGTGCCATATGGTTCACCATTGTGGATGACATGAAAAACCACAGGGATAACATAGGTGGCAGTAGAGGTACCCTTTGTGTCAAAAGTTTTTATTCTCGGCTCTACATACTTGTTGCTGATCCAATTCTCGAATTGAGCATCTTTGAGGGTGTGCTGAGGATTGATTATTTTTTGATATTCAACGGTAGCACAACGCTCCTGTGCATTGACATGCACAGCCGACCCTATTCCCAATAAAATGATAAGCAGTTGTTTCCTCACAGTGCTACAAAAAAGGTCGTTGAAAGCCTATTAGAGCATAATTATGCCCTTCCGTTTAACGCTAAATTATTAAAATCTATCTCTTAATGGGCTAAAAAGGAATGCAGTAACCTAAATGATGGGCATATTCACCACTTCGATGTGGCCAATTTCAGGTACGGATTTTTTTACGGCTTCTTCCACACCGGCTTTGAAGGTCATGGTAGACATAGGGCAGGTGCCACAATTGCCCATAAACTCCAGAATGAGTTTTTTTTCTTTTGTTATTTCGAGTACACGCACATTTCCCCCATCCATTACCAGATAAGGGCGGATTGAATCCAGGGCAGCTTCTACCCTTGTATTTAAATCGTCCTTTTTTGTCTTTGTACTACTCATTACACTTTTATTTCAACCTTCTTGGTTTCGGCAAAGCTAGCATTTCTAATAGCAACCTGCCTTGCCATGGCTTCCGCCAAATCTTTAAAAGCCGTGGATGTAATTCCTTCTTTCATCACTGCTGGTAGTCCGCTGTCTCCGCTCTCGCGAATACTTTGCACAAGTGGTATCTGACCTAGCAGAGGAACGTCATACTTCTCTGATAAGTTCTTGCCACCGTCTTTACCAAAAATAAAGTATTTATTGTCAGGCATCTCTTCGGGAGTGAAGTAAGCCATATTTTCTACTATTCCCAGAACGGGTACATTGATTTGCGGTTGTTTGAACATCGCTAAACCCTTTGTAGCGTCTGCAATGGCTACTTTCTGTGGCGTGGTTACGATAATGGCTCCGGTTACTGGTACTGTCTGTACTAATGTAAGGTGGATATCACTTGTGCCAGGAGGCAAATCGATAAACAGATAATCCAGTTCGCCCCATTCGGCATCTGTCATGAATTGCTTTAAGGCAGAGCTGGCCATAGGCCCACGCCATACCACAGGGCTATCGGGTGGGGTAAGAAATCCGATGGACAATAGTTTAACGCCATACTGCTCCAGAGGTTGAATGATATTTTTTCCATTTACCACTTTTACGTCAGGTTGTTCATGCTCACAGTTGAACATCACCGGAATAGAAGGCCCGTAAATATCCGCATCGATAAGCCCCACTTTGGCACCCATTTGAGCCAATGCCACAGCCAGGTTGGCCGTAACAGTTGACTTCCCAACGCCACCTTTTCCGGAAGCGATGGCAATGATATTTTTTACGCCAGTAAGCACTGGTGCTTTGTCCCTGGATGAGGTAACGGTAGAACTCATGGTGATATCCAGCTCCAAATCCTCTCCAATCACTTTTCTGACTGCTTCCACGCAATCTTTTCTGATTTTTTCTTTCAGTGGGCAGGCAGGGGTTGTAAGCACTACGGTAAAACTCACCTTATCGGTACCTATTTTCACATCGGTGATCATGTTCAGCGTGACAAGATCTTTGTGTAAATCGGGGTCCTGGACAGTGGATAGTGCTGCTATAATGTCTTTTTCAGAAAATTTCATCATCAACGATTAATTCGATTGCAATTTAAGCCTAAGAACTTAGTCTTCAGCCCTATTTTCGTCCTTTTTCGCCTATTTATGTCAGTATTGTGAAATAACTTAGTTTGTTCTATTCCTAAACACAGAAAGCATAAAAAAGTATCTTTGAAGCTCTAAATTTTTCGAGTGATACTGCGCGAGACCATAGACGAAGTAAAGAACAGGCTGGACATTGTAGATGTCATCAGCGACTTTATTACGTTGAAGAAATCCGGGCAGAATTATAAGGGTTTGAGCCCCTTTACCAACGAAAAAACGCCTTCCTTTTTTGTCGTACCCGGTAAGGGCATTTTTAAAGATTTTAGCAGTGGCAAAGGAGGTGATTCCTTCACCTTTCTGATGGAGCATGAAGGAATGAGCTACGTGGAGGCGATTCGGTTTCTGGCCAAAAAATATGGAGTTGAAATAAAAGAAACAGAAGCCACGGAGCACGAATCTGCCCAGCAAAGTGAACGCGAAAGCCTTTATATACTCATGAATTATGCGCAGGAGTATTATCACAATAATTTACTCCATCATGAGGAAGGGCAAAGTATTGGGTTGAGTTACTTTCGGGAACGGGGCTTCAATGATAAGACCATTGAAAAATTTGAGCTGGGCTATGCCCTCAGCGGATGGGAAAATTTTAGTAAAGAAGCGTTAAGTAAAGGATACAGTCAGGACTTGTTGGAGAAAGCCGGACTGGTAGTAAAAAAAGAAGACGGCAGTTCATACGACCGCTTTCGCGGAAGGGTAATATTTCCAGTTCACAATATTTCAGGGAAGGTCATTGCCTTTGGTGCCCGCATGCTGGGCAAGGAGAAGAACCAACCCAAATACATCAATTCACCAGAAACAGAAATCTATCATAAGAGCAATGTGCTCTATGGCCTGTATCAGGCAAAGAATACCATCCGCCAAAATGATAACTGCTACCTGGTAGAAGGATATACCGATGTGATCTCATTGCACCAGGCAGGTGTAGATAACGTGGTGTCCTCATCGGGAACGGCCCTCACGGAAGAACAAATCAAACTCATTCGCAGGTTTAGTGAAAACGTAACCGTATTGTTTGATGGCGATGCGGCAGGAATTAAAGCGGCATTGCGCGGCATTGACCTGATTCTTAAGGGTGGGCTAAATGTGCGGGTGGTCTTATTTCCGGACGGAGAAGACCCGGACAGCTATTCGCGAAAACTGGGAACGACTGACTTTCAGAATTTCTTAAAAGAGAGTAGGAAAGATTTTATTTCTTTCAAGGCGGACCTCTTTGCGGCTGAGGCTGGGGGTGATCCTATTCGCAAGGCAGAATCGATACGGGAAATTGTAACCAGCATCGCCATTATTCCCGATCCTGTAAAGCGATCAGTTTACATTCAGGAGACGAGCAATCTGCTAAAAATAGGCGAAGCAGTACTCCTGACAGAACTGAACAAGATTCTTATTAATGAACGTAAAAAATCGGATAAGAATAGATTCAGAAAAGCAGAGGATGCTCCGCAATCCATTGAACCTGTTGCCGACATCACTGAGCCATCGAAGACAGATGCCAGCAGCATGATCCAATATCAGGAACGGGAGACCATTCGTTTGTTGCTTAACTATGCAGACGAGGCGTTGGAAGATCAGAAGTTATCCGACTTTCTATTTCACGAATTGGAAGATGTTGTATTTGTAAACCCGATTTTTAGTGAAATTTTTGAAGGACTAAAAGAGGGATGGGAGAAGAGTGAGAGCAGAACCAGTCACTACTTTATTCATGAAGGAAGTGAAGAGATAAAGAAAGTCGTAACGGATTTGATCGCTCAGCGTTACGACCTCAGTGCGCATTGGGGCGATAAATACCATATTCACATTCCGGGAGAAGGAGAACTTTTGAATGAGATGGCGTACACCAACGTGTTACGCCTGAAATTGCGGATCATCCAAAAAATGTTGGAGGAGAACAAACAGAAAATCAAGGAGGCAGAGGTAAGCGGAAATGAATCAGAAGTAGATAATTATTTAGACACTCAAATTGAGCTGGATGAGGCCAAAAAGAAATTATCTGAATTGTTGGGAATAGTTATTGCCAGATAGGAACAGTCCTATGAGTTTTGTTGTTGTATGCATGAATTGTTAAAATAAAGAATGAGTAAGATTAAATTGGATAGTATCGATGATGCTATCAGTGACATTAAAAAGGGCAAGGTGATCATCGTGGTAGACGATGAGGACCGTGAAAATGAAGGTGATTTTGTGTGTGCTGCGGAAAGCGTTACACCGGAGATAGTCAATTTCATGGCCACCCACGGCCGGGGATTGATTTGTGCGCCCTTAAGTGAAGAACGTTGCGAGGAATTGGGGCTGGAACTGATGGTAGGAAAGAATACGGCTGCCTTTGAGACTCCTTTTACGGTATCGGTTGATCTGATTGGTCACGGTTGCTCAACAGGTATTTCTGCACAAGATCGCTACAAAACCATAAAGGCCCTGGCAAACCCTGAGACAAAACCGGAGGAGTTGGGTAAACCCGGACATATTTTTCCGCTCAAAGCAAAGAAAGAAGGTGTGTTGAGAAGGGCTGGGCATACCGAGGCTGCGATAGACTTTGCAAGACTGGCTGGCTTCAAACCGGCTGGAGTATTGGTGGAGATTATGAATGAAGACGGCACCATGGCACGACTTCCGGATTTAGTGGATGTGGCCAAACGTTTTGGATTGAAGTTGGTTTCCATCAAAGACCTGATTGCCTACAGGATGGAAAAGGAATCGCAGATTAAAAGAGAGGCTGAGGTAAAAATGCCTACTGAATACGGTGACTTTAAATTGGTGGCTTATGAGCAATTGAATACCAATGAAGTGCACATGGCGTTAATAAAGGGCGAGTGGGAGAAGGATGAGCCGATATTGGTAAGGGTTCACTCTTCTTGTGTTACGGGCGATATTTTCGGATCCTGTCGTTGCGATTGTGGCACACAACTGCACAGTGCCATGCAGATGGTGGAAAAAGAAGGAAAGGGGATTGTGTTGTATATGAAACAAGAAGGAAGGGGCATTGGGCTGTTGAACAAACTGAAAGCCTATGAGTTACAGGAAGATGGGTACGATACGGTAGAGGCTAACCTGAAGCTTGGGTTCGACATGGATAACCGCGACTATGGAATTGGCGCACAAATTTTGCATGACCTGGGTGTATCCAAGATCAGATTGATTACGAATAACCCAAAGAAAAGAGTAGGACTGATGGGATATGGATTGGAAATAGTAGACAACGTACCTATTGAAATAGTGCCTAACACACACAATCAAAAATACCTTCTGACCAAGAGGGATAAAATGGGTCATAGTATTTTAAAGGAATAGATGAGATTGACTTTTATTATATCCTTGTTGTTGATTATAACCTCTTCTGTTGGAGTGCATGGGCAGGAATTTGCATTTGAACTTTGGCATGACGGCAAGGTGGTTTTGGAAAATGGAGATACACTGACCGGGAATGTCAAGTATGATATGCATACGGATCTCGTTCAGATTCAGGTAGGCGATCGGTTTGAAAGCTATTCAGCGCGAAAGCTTCTGTTTTTGGAAATATTTGATAAAACCGTAAAGCGATACCGCAGAATGTATTCTCTTCCTTACAATACTTCTGGTGAATACCGTGCGCCTGTTTTTTTTGAATTACTGGAGGAAGGCAAAATCACCTTGTTGTGCAGGGAGGCAGTGGAGTACAGAACCTATTCCTCAGTATATAACTATTATAATTACTCAAAGCTTACTGTAGTGTACCGGTATTTTCTACTGAAAGAAGATGGTAGTATAGATGAGTTTCTTGGTAAGCGGAGTGATTGGTTAAATATAATGAATGACCGGAAAGAGGAGGTGCAGAAGTTTGTGAAATCAAACCGGCTTAGTTTTGATGAGAAGTATGATCTAAGCCGTATCATTGCTTATTATAACTCTTTGTTTCCCGTTAGACGTTAACTATAATGCAAAAGCCACTTATTCTTGTTTCCAATGATGATGGAATCACATCTAAAGGTATTCGAACGCTCGTTGAGGTAATGCAGGAACTGGGTGAGGTAATTGTAGTAGCGCCAGATAGTCCGCAGTCGGGCATGGGTCATGCCATTACAGTAGGTGACACCCTTCGGTTGGAAGAAAATTTTATTTTCGATGACGTAAAAGCTTTTGAATGCTCCGGCACACCGGCCGATTGTGTGAAGTTAGCACGGAACTTTGTTTTGCGCGACCACCGTGAACCTGCTATTGTAGTAAGTGGGATCAACCACGGAAGCAACACTTCGATCAGCGTGTTGTATTCGGGTACGATGTCCGCTGCCATAGAAGGCGCCATTGAGGGGACTCCGGCCATCGGTTTTTCACTTTGCGATTACGGAACCAAAATAGATTTTTCCCATACGAAAGAATACGTCAAAAAAATAACCGAACAGGTTTTGAAGAAAGGTTTGCCAAAAGGCGTAGCCCTCAATGTCAACTTTCCGCCCAAGCGCAACGAAAACCTTAAGGGCATCCGGATTTGCCGACAGTCCAACGCCAAATGGGAAGAAGAGTTTGACGTACGGTACGACCCCAATGGCAGACGTTATTTTTGGATGACAGGTAATTTTGTCAATTTCGACAAAGGGGAAGACAACGATGAGTGGGCGATTGGTAACAATTACGTGTCTGTTGTGCCCTGCAAATTTGATCTCACCGCTCACCACTCCATAGCCGTGCTGAATGACGAGTGGGATATTTTAGAGTGATTTCAATATTGACCCCTCTGTTAAATAAGGCTAAACCAGGAAAATACAGGATTGTTATGGAAGGGCTGACACCTCAGGGCATACCTTTTAAAGCGGAACAGTTTATTATTGTTGAATAGTTGATTGTTGGGCACCATGGCGTATGGAATAAAAAATGGTTAAATTTGAGGTACTATGAAAAGCAAAACGCAAGGTTCTAGCATTGAAAAGGAAAAGCTTGAAATTATCAAATGGGTTACAACCTTAAAGGACGAAACTTCAATTGAAAGGCTTAAAATGTTAATGGATAGTAAATCAAAATTAGACTGGTGGGATCAAATTTCTGACGAGGAAAAAAATGCTATTGAAAAAGGACTTGATGATATTAAGGCGGGAAGGGTAAAACCGCACAGTGAAGTAAAGAAAATCTATGAGAAGTGGTTATAGACTACAATGGTCTGAAAGAGAGCTACCCTTGAAAGCCACGGTGCCCAACAACATACATAGGCGTTAGCGTTCATACCTTTGAGCATTCATGTAAATTTGAAGTATATCTAAAAAGTATATACCTTTGTAAAAAGGTAATACCATGAAAAATCTATCATTAAAGCTTGATGATGACATTTTCCAGGAGACTGAGAAAATAGTGACAAAGGTTAAAAAGAACCGGAATAGGTATATAAACGAGGCCATCGAACTCTATAATCGACTTCATCGAAGAAGACTTCTGTCAAAACAGCTGAGTAAGGAATCAAAAATCGTTTCCAGGGATTCATTGGAAATTCTAGCTGAGTTTGAAAAGTTGAACGATGAGAATTAAACAATTTGAAATCTGGGTGGCTGACCTAAATCCAAGAATTGGGACAGAGACCGGGAAAATCAGACCTGTAATTGTTGTTCAGACCGACTTGCTAAATAAGGAGCATCCTTCAACTATTATCTGCCCAATAACAACAAATGTAAAGCCTGACTCTGAAATACTGAGAGTTCATTTAAAGAAGTCAAAATTTGGACTGAAAGTAGATTGTGATGTAATGATTGACCAGGTAAGGGCAATTGACAATAAACGGCTTACAAAAAAAATTGGCGAGGTGGACAGTCACATCGCAGGTAAGATTAAAGAAAACTTAAGAATAGTTTTGGATTTAGACTAGTTGGCACGAAACGCTAACAACATGTATGTCATGTGCTTCACTGCGTATCTGAAAGAGTGTGCCATTACTTCTGCCCGAATCTTTTAATCAGGCTGGATCTACATCAAAAATAATTTTGGCACTCCTGAATTCTTTTACAGAAAGCAAATGATCAGATAAGTGAGATAGTTGATTCTTTATTTCTTTTAACCTTCCGCCATCTCTTGGAATCTTTATAAGAATCGACATTAAGAATTCATTTCTGATTTTAGAAACAAGGGGTTCGCCCGGCCCCAACACCTGTGGTCCTTTGATTTCGCTCCGGATCGCTTGCGTCAATTGTGTGGCCAGGTTTTTACATTTCAATCGATCGGTTTGCTTTACGGTGATTTCAATTAACCGCGAATAGGGAGGATAAAAGTGAGCTTCACGGTCCCTAAGTTCTCTCTCTAAATATCCCGGAATGTCGTGCTTCAATACAAAACCGAACAGGGATTGCTTTGGATCAGCGGTTTGAATAATGACGTTTCCCTTTTTTTCTCTGCGCCCGGAACGTCCACTTACCTGAATGATGAGTTGGAAGGCGCGTTCGTGTGCCCTAAAGTCAGGAAAGTGCATCATGCGATCGGCATCAAACACGCCTACCAAACTTACCCTATCAAAATCAAGTCCCTTGGTGACCATTTGCGTACCTACGAGAATATCCGTTTCACCTTCCTGAAACCCTTCGATAATGGATTCATAACCACTTTTTGTACGTGTAGTATCCCAATCCATACGCTGCACTTTTGCTTCAGGAAAATAGAGTTTTAATTCTTCTTCCAGTTTTTCTGTACCATAGCCTTTGGTTAAAATTCTTTTGGAGGTACAAGTGGGACATTCAGAGGGGAGCGCCTCCTTATAACCACAGTAATGACAGATCATCTCGTGGCGGTATTGATGATAAGTAAGACTAACCGAACAGTTGATGCACTTTGGAATCCAGTTACAGTCCTCACATTGAACCATGGGTGCGTAGCCTCTTCTGTTTTGAAAAAGAATTACCTGCTCTTTGTTTTTGAGTGCTTCTCCAATTGACTTTAATAGTTGAGAGGAAAATTCACCTTTATTTGATTTTCGCTGTCGTTCAATGGCCATGTCAGCAAAAGTTACTTCAGGCAGGTTGGCTTCTCCGAATCGCTCGTTTAAGCTGATCAGTTTAAATCTTCCTTGTAAACTGTGAAAAAAACTTTCGGCAGAAGGGGTGGCACTTCCTAAAATCACCTTCGCATGATGTTGATGGGCCATTACCAGCGCCAGATCCCTTGCCTGATAGCGTGGTGCCGGATCATTTTGTTTATAGGAGGAGTCGTGTTCTTCGTCTACGATCACCAATCCCAGGTTGTCAAAGGGTAAGAACACGGAAGACCTCACACCGACAACCAACTGAAATTTCCCTGATAAGATACCATTCCAAACTTCTACACGCTCATTGTCCGAAAACTTGGAATGGTAAACCCCCATCTCGGCACCAAATATTTTCTTCAGTCGCTGCACGATTTGCGTGGTCAATGCGATTTCAGGAATGAGGAGCAAAGCCTGGTTGCCACCATCCAATGCCCTTCTTATTAGATCGATATAAATTTCTGTTTTTCCGCTACCTGTCACCCCATGCAGCAAGACCACATCGTTTTGTTCAAAGTGGTTAAGGATGTTGTTGCGAACTTCTTCTTGTTTCTCACTTAATAAAATAGGTTGTGCTGCAGCGGGGTCTTCAAATCCGAATCGGGGGATGATGGTTTCAAACTCATCAAAAATTTTATTCTTGATCAGTGTATTTACGGATGAACTCGATTCACCTTCACTGAGCTGGGATTTACTCTGTCCATTGTCATTTAATGACGGATCCTTAAATACGGGAACCAATTGTAAATATTTCAGTAGTACCGCCTCTTGCTTGGGTTTGCTACTGATTGCTTCGAAGAGTTCTTCCAGATTCTTTTTGTCGGTATACTTTTTTGAAAGCCGAATTCGTTTTTCAGTTTTGGGTTTGAATTTTTCTTTTACCTTTTCAAAAAGTATAATGGCCTCCTTGGATGCCATTGATTTTAATAAGCTGTAAATACTTTTGGTGCCTAAAAACTTAGCCACCTCTGTATAACTAAGGGTATCGTGTTGGAGTCGATGGATCAACATTCTTTCCTTTTCTGAAAAATCGAATGTGGTGGCTTCCCAATTAAAAGAAGGATTCAACTGTACCATACTTTCACTCGAAAGTTTGAGCCCGGAGGGCAAGGCCGCGTTGATAACTTCTCCCAACGTACACATATAATAATCGGCCATCCATTGGTACAATTTGAATTGACGGTCTCCGATTACTTCGTTTTCATCTATGATCTCCAGAATGTACTTGGCTTCGTATGTTGTTGGAGGCTTTTGATGAAGGTTGGATATGATACCCGTGAGGATTTTTTTTTGCCCAAACTGCACGATTACGCGTTGCCCGACTTTGACTATTTCATTCAGAGCCGCGGGTACCCTATAAGTAAATAGTTTGGGTATGGGCACGGGCAGAATGAGTTCTGCAAAATAAGTATGAGAGTCAAATTCTAATCCTTCCTGAGTCATAGCGCTTAGCAGCAAGGTAATAGGTCAAAAGGTAATTTCCTTGAAGGGAGAGGTAGTATCCCTAAATTTCCAATAGTTATATAATTGGTGTCTGCTTAAATTTGTTTTGTTTTTGATTGTCCCTTGGTAAATTGTTGGATGACTTCAAGAAGACAGTTTATTAAGAAAGGACTACTCAGTGGCTTCAGTACACTGTCATTAACCAATCTTTCAAAAAGTGCTCACTTTGATGAGCTAAGAGATGCAACTTCCGATGAGGAACTTTTTGCGCTCATTCGCAACCAGTTACATATTCCAAAAGAGAGGTTATACTTAAATACGGGTAGTCTTGGCCCTAGCCCTATGGTGGTAACGGATGCGGTGCATGCCATGATGCAGCAATTGGAAAAGAATCCGGCCATTGAAAACTGGGGGGACTTAGGAACGAAGATGGAGAAGGTGAGAACGAAAGTGGGGGAGTTGATCAATACAGATCCAGAAGATGTAATTCTCACCAGGAACACAACGGAAGGGTTGAGCTTAATCAGCCAATCGCTGAAACTGAACAAAGGCGATGAAATACTGACGACCACGCATGAGCATGGAGGAGGGGAGGTTGGACTGGAATACATGGCCGCAACTCAAGGTGCCGTTATTAAGAAATTGCAGATACCAGTCCCGGCCACCTCAAAAGAAGCAGTGATTGAAGCGGTGGTGAATAACATCACGCCAAAGACAAAGGTGGTGATGCTGAGCCACGTAAATACATTGACGGGGTTAAGGATGCCGTTTGATGAAATTTCGAAAATCACAAAACCAAAAGGTATTTTATTGATTGCTGATGGAGCTCAGGCAGCCGGCCTGATCAGCGTGGATGTGAAATCAATGGGTGTGGATGCTTATGCCGCAAGTGGCCACAAATGGATGCTGGGCCCAAAAGAAACGGGTTTTGTTTATTGGAGTAAGGAGCTCCAGCAAAAGATCAACCCGGTTTTTACTTCTTCCGGATTTGGTAGCTACTCTGCTTCATCGGGTACAAGGAATGTGGCTGTAATTTCAGGGTTGGGCGTGGCAATCGATTGGCTTAACTTAATTGGGAAAGAAAAAATTGAGAGCCGTTGCCTGGAAATACGATCCTATTGCCTCTCTCGATTGAAAGAATTAAAAGGTATTGTAATTATCAGCCCTCAAGTGGATTCACTTTCTACGGGGATTGTAAGTTTTACCCTCAAGGAAGGAGAGAACAGAGTGATCGCAGGGGAGTTGGCTAAAGAAGATATTATTGTGAAAGTACTTCCTAAGTACAATGGAATCAGAATCTCCTGTCACATGTTTGTTTCAAAATTGGATATTGATCGGTTTATCAAATCATTTTCACAACTAGTCTAATATTGCACTATCAACTTTTTTAACATGAACTGACAGCCATTGTCGGATAGGGTATATCCCTTTTTCCGGTTCTTGCCTTTGAGTAAGGCAAATTATTATTAAGATCCTGATTATAACCGGTACACCATTGAAGCCATCGCCAGAGAATGCGGATTTAACTCCAAGAGTACGTTTAATGAAGCATTCAAAAAAAAGAGGGAGTTACTCCCTCTTTTTTTAAGAAACATTAATGATGATTTGCTCCTGGCATCAGCCACGAAGTAAACAGGATTCCAGGTGGCTAATCTACATTTGTAGCCAGTGCAGCAATTACAATTTTTCTCATTTCCCTGCGGCCACAGAATGAACATTTGTAGTGCTTGTGAAGAACACCTGTGTTATCGTTGGTGGGCGGTGTTATAACTTCTTCTACTTCAATTTTCAAGGTGTAGTATCCGCATCGGGGGCATTCTTCTGTCTGTTGGTAATCATAGTACTTTTCAATTTTCTTGTGGCCTGTTTTCTCGTCAATCCATACATCATAATCCACAGAATGAACATCACTTGCTTCTTCCGCAATCATATGCGCTTCCAGATGAGGATCCTCTTCTTCTTCACTTAATTTCCGCATAATATTACCATCTGGAGAAATCCGAGGCTTGTTTCGTATACGGTTCAACCGTTTCATCAAATAGCGGGGATAATAAACGTTAATTGTACTGTTGGTAAAAAGGTAGGCTATAATTCCAAGGATTCCCGTTGAGACCAGGCGCACATAAATTAACCAGGTGTACCTGGATGCTACCGCGGATGTAGCAACTGAATTTAGAAAAATGCATGCGGCAATTACAACGGCTAAGAGCGCATACCAAAAGTATCGTATTTCATGCGTGCTTGCATAATCATACTTCTCTTTGGGATCTTTTATCTGGGCAATCTTTATTTCATAAAAAAGGAAAATGAGAATACCAATACCGAGGAAAATCCCACTCCCTAAAACCATGAAGCGATCCCATTCTGCTAAAAAAGTTACTTTATCCATGGATAATTGGGTTGTTTATCGTTTAAATATAAATATACTTAATCTTCCTATCAAGAGGTAATCCTTTCTTCTATTGAAGATTCAATGGCTGGTTTGTGCCCCCAGAATTACTTTGTAACTGGTTTAGGGCCTCTTTTACAGTATGAACAGGTAATTTACAGGTCTTGTTATAGCAAACATAAATGGTGGCAGAATGGCCTTCCGGATTGGTCTTTTCGACCAAAAGTGGTAGTTCACTTTGGGAGGCCGTTCCCATGAACAAGCTGAAAGGCAGGTAATTTTTCCTTAACTCTTTGGCCACCTGATCCAATTCAGGACTCACAATTACAATTTCAGCCATAAGCGACACCATTTCTGAATAAAGTATTCCCCAATGCGACATATAAGCGGGTTCGCCAACAACGAGTGAGTTGATCTGCGAAAGCATTTTTTGGGCTTGTGATTGATATTCCATCTTATCAAGTATGATTCCAAGGTGGTAGAGATTTCGGGCCATTATGCCGTTGGAAGAAGGAATGACATTGTCGAATATCTCTTTTTTGCGGGCGATCAATTTTTCAGCGTCTTTTCCTGAAAAATGAAAATAACCCTCCTGGACATCGTAAAAGTGTGATTGCGTATAGTCTGTCCATGCATTGGCCTTTGTCAGCCAGGATTCATTAAATGTACTTTGGTAGAGGGCAATGTAAGCTTGAATAAGAAATGCATAGTCTTCCAGAAATCCTTCTACTGGTGACCGCTGACCTCTAAAGGAACGGTAAACTTTTTCGTCTATCAGATTCTTTTCAAGAAAATGAATATTATCAATCGCTAACGTTAAAAATGCTTCATCTCCAAAAGCAGTATATGCATCAAGTAGCCCCTTGATGGCCATCGCATTCCATCCGGTTAATACCTTGTCATCCAAACCTGGTCTTATTCGCTCTTCCCGTACTTTCAAAAGTTTTTCCTTTGCGGTGCCGAGTGCGGTGTGAAGTTGTTCTTTGGTCAGTTGATGTTCTTTTATAAAATCATCCTCCCACTTATCAATGAACAAGATGTTGTTGCCATGTTCCCAGTTGCCACTGTCTGCAAGAGAGTAATAATCAGAGAGCCATGGAGGTTGGTTTTGTGTGACCGTCTCCAATTCTGATTTGGTCCATACATAATACTTGCCTTCTACGCCTTCACTATCGGCATCCAGCGCTGAATAAAATCCTCCATCACTGCCTGTCATTTCTCTTTTGAGCCAATCTACCGTTTCATAAACGATTCGCTTATAAAAATCATCGTGGGTAATGCTGTACGCTTCTGAATACAGACTAAGTAACTGTGCATTGTCATAAAGCATTTTTTCGAAGTGTGGCGCAAACCACCTTCCATCCACGGAATACCTGGCAAAGCCACCGCCTACCTGATCGTACAATCCGCCCATGGCCATCTTCTTCAAGGTAAGCTCCACCATTTTTAAAGCTTGTTGGTCCTTTGTTTTGCTGTAATGACGAAGCAGGAAAAGCCATTGTGTGGGCATAACGAACTTCGGTGCCTTGTCTACTCCTCCCCAGGTGCTATCAAATTTTGATGCCAGCGCACCATACATGGTATCCATTCCTTCCATGGTAAACGTGGTGTTTTTATCGGATTGCCTGAAGCGATCAATATCACTGGCCGCTAATTTTCTGGCAAGTTCATCCGCAGACTTATTGATGTCATCGCGTTTCTCTTTGTAAACCTTTGAAATTTGTAATAACAATTGCGACCAGTTGGCAGGTGGATAATAAGTGCCTCCATAAAAAGGTTTCTGGTCGGGAGTGATAAACACATTTAACGGCCACCCACCGTTGATGCCCATGGCCTGTACGGCATCCATATAGATTTGGTCAATATCCGGTCGTTCTTCCCTGTCAACTTTTATACTCACAAAATTTTCATTCATAATGGCTGCAACATCCTCGTTTTCAAAAGATTCATGCTCCATGACATGACACCAGTGGCAGGAGGAATAGCCAATGCTCACCAAAATGGGTTTGTCCTCTTTTTTTGCTTTTGCAAGCGCTTCTTCACCCCACTCGTACCAGTCTACAGGATTGTAGGCATGCTGTAGCAAATACGGACTTGTGGCATTGATCAATCGATTGGTTTTTTTGTCGTCTTTTTGCATACTGCATCCTGCGTTTAAAACTATGAGAATTAGAATTGCTGCGAATATCTTCATAAGCGTTTGACAAGATCAGCGTTTAAGCTGACTTTTTACCTGGCTTATCTCTTTATCAACATTGAGGGTGCGTTTAAGTTCTTCCAACTTTGACAATAAGTTGGAAAGAAACTTTTGATGCATGGCCGAAGTGGGGTGGTAAGGGCGATGGGCCAATGCCTTTGATATTTCATCCCATTGTTTCACAAAAGCAGCTGTGTCCCTGGTAAAATACCTTTCTCCAAAAAATCGCCAGATGTAATCAATGGCTTCTCCTGAAGGATGCAGTAGATCGCGATCGTAGAACCGATAATCCCGAAGGTCGTCCAGCACAATTTCGTAGGCAGGAAAATATTCTACTTGTGGATACATTTCGCTCAAGGTATGGCATGAAAGCCTCAATATGGATTTGCTAACGGCATTGAGTTCGAGAGAATCCTTTAGATGCCGGACAGGGCTAAGGGTAAGAATGATTCTGATGTTAGGGTTTATCGCATTTAATTGCTGATAGAAATTTTCAAAAGATTCGAGTATTTTCTTCTGCGTGAGCAGCTGCTTGTTGAAGTGGGCAGCCGGAACCTTGTGACAATTGGAAACCAACTCACCATTGTCTTTGCGCTCATATACCCATGAAGTACCATAGGTAATGAGTAGGGTAGTGGCGGTTTTAATAAAATCATGGCTTTTAGCAATGGAGTTGGCGATGTTGCGATGAAGAAGCTTGGGATCCAGGGCTGAAAAGGACGAATGAAAATCAAAATTGAAATGGGTTTCGTTGAGCTCCCCATAAGTTTCAACAGAAGGCAATTCATTGCGAATAGCATAATTCATCACCTTGTGAATGGAAATTGGGTTATAGGAGGTTCCAAAAGGGTTAACCAATACTTCGAATTTGTGTTTTTGAAGCAAGAGTCCCAGGTTATCAGCAAAGCATGATCCTATTGTAAAGCAGGGATCGCGCAATCCTATGCTGAAAGGCGAGGGTGAACTTGAAAGGACAGTTCTGAAATTATCCATAAGGTAAAGTTATTCTTATCAATCCTTTTTCAGACAGTCAGAAGCATTAATCCCAAAATTATCATTAGGAATGATAATTTTGCCCTCTGGATGATATTCCTGTCGATTTCGTAAGGAAGAGGCTACCTCAAAAAGTTAAAAATTGTCGTTTTTCTGAGCGAAAGCGAAGAATCTCTATAGTTTGAATTTACAATTCAGGGATGTTTCTCCGCCAACTGGCGGATCAACAAAACGTGTCACTTTTGCGGCAGCTTCTTGAAAATGAAACTAAACTTACTTCAACGAAATAGTTGAACGTATTTCATTTTCAATCATCAGCGCATTGTGCAAAAGTCTTTAGACTTTTTTGGGTTAATTTTAGAGTTCTCAAGTTGAATCATTCGTTAATTAAAATAAGAACAATGGCTTTAAAAAAATTTGCTTCCTGGAATGTGAATGGTATAAGAGCGACCATCAAGAAAGACTTTGTGAAGGACATGCGCAAGTTGGCTCCGGACATTTTATGTCTGCAGGAAACAAAAGCATCGGACGAGGAAGCAAGAACCGCTTTGGAAGTGATGGACGAATATAAAATCTATACCAATTCATCCAAAGCCAGAAAAGGATATTCCGGCACGGCCATCCTTACGAAAGAGGAACCGGTACAGGTAACTTATGATTTGGGAATCGAAGAACACGATCAGGAGGGAAGAGTGATTACTGCCGAGTTCAATCAATATTTTATCGTTACCGTTTATACCCCCAACTCCGGAGCGAACCTTGCCCGATTGGATTATAGGGAAACCTGGGATAAGGCGTTTTTGGATTATATTTTATGGCTCAATAAAAGAAAGCCGGTGTTGGTTTGTGGCGATCTCAATGTAGCCCATCATGATATTGATATCGCGCGTGCCAAAGAGAACTACAACAAATCGGCAGGATACACGCAACGTGAGATTGATGGCTTTCAGCGTTTTGTGGATGAAGGTTTTGTGGACACCTTCCGGCACTTTTACCCCAAGGAAGAAAAGTACACGTATTGGAACTACGTAACCAATGGCCGGGCTAAGAATATCGGCTGGCGTATCGATTACTTTATGGTCAGTGAAAGAATTTTACCAGCCGTTAAAGATGCTGCCATTCACAATGAATATGAAGGCTCAGACCACTGCCCGGTGAGTTTGGTGATAAGCCTATAGCGCTATTCCAATGTGAATTCCTGCTTTTGGTAAAATGCCGTTGAATTCGGGATCAGTAAAATTGTAGTTGGGGCTAAAGAAATATTCAGGATAATATGTAGAAGGAGGGCCATACGTTTGCCCGATAACGTCAGACCATTGCATGCCCCCTCCAATATAGGCATCGAGGATAATGATTTCCCATAAAACTCTTTGGAACCCGATTGTAAAACCAGCACCCCAATTGCCAATGCTTAAATGCCTGTTAAATGGTTCAACAATGTAACTACCAGTATTCTGGTCAAAGTGACTGTATGGATAAAATTGGTCGCCACTGAATGAATTTCCTTGGACATACCCTGAAAGATAAACTCCCTGAGTATATGGCTTACCCTCTCGATTGAGGTAAGTTGCTAATGGTTTTAAATAAGCTCTGTATTGAAATTCACCTCCCAATCCATCAAATCCTGTGGGAAATTGAATTTGGTTGCCCTTGTCTTTTCGCACGGTTACATACAATGAATAACTCTTTGATAAAGAAGTGTTGAATCGCTCAACCCCAATTTTTAATGAATTTACGGCAAATTGCTGTGGTGCTATCTTTAGGATATTCCTTTTAAACGCTGAATGGTCAGGGTTTTGACTAAAGGAAATGCAGGGGGTAAGAAATGATAAGACGAAGAGGCATGTTCTCATAAAGTCTAATTTTATGAGAAAACGTGAGGTATTTCCTAATATTATTTACCCTAGACAATATATTTTGCGGTAATTGTATATTCTATTAAAACCCTGATGGATTCTATATTCAGGTAGGTTTTCTGGGAATAATTTTTTTGATGAGGTGGCTTTACCTATGACACTCTTTCTATCTCAGCCCCCAGTTTTTTCAGCCTTCCTTCAATATCCTGATAACCGCGGTCAATTTGATCGATGTTGGAAATCACGCTTTCGCCCTGGGCGGACAGGGCTGCAATAAGCAATGCCACTCCCGCCCTGATGTCTGGTGACGACATGCTGATACCGCGAAGGGGTTGCTTCCTGTTCAAGCCAATGACAGTAGCCCGGTGTGGATCGCACAAAATAATCTGGGCGCCCATGTCAATCAGTTTGTCAACAAAGAAGAGTCTGCTCTCAAACATTTTCTGATGAATGAGTACTGTGCCTTTTGCCTGTGTACAAATCACCAGAATAACACTTAACAGATCGGGTGTTAAACCAGGCCAGGGGGCATCGGCTATGTTGAGGATCGAGCCGTCAATAAAAGTTTCGATCTCATATTCTTCATGAACGGGAATGTAGATATCGTCTCCCCGAATCTCTAGCTTTATTCCAAGTCTTCTAAAGGTTTCAGGAATTAATCCGAGCATATCCACACGACAATCCTTAACCGTAATCTCAGATTGGGTCATGGCCGCAAGACCTATGAAACTCCCGATCTCAATCATGTCGGGAAGCAGCCTGTGCTCTGTTCCTGATAGTTGTTCTACTCCCTGGATGGTAAGCAGATTGGAGCCAATGCCGGATATTTTTGCTCCCATTCTGTTCAGCATCTGGCACAGTTGCTGAAGGTAAGGTTCGCAAGCTGCATTGTAGATGGTGGTTTCTCCCTCTGCCAGAACTGCAGCCATCACAATGTTGGCTGTACCTGTTACAGAGGCTTCATCCAGTAGCATATAACTCCCCTTCAATTGAGAAGCGTCTATCTGATACAGGTTTTCGTCAGCGTTGTAATTGAATTTGGCTCCCAGGTTTTGAAAACCGATAAAGTGGGTATCCAGACGCCTGCGTCCTATTTTATCTCCACCGGGCTTGGGGATACTGGCTTTTCCATACCGCGCCAGAATAGGTCCCAATAACATGATGGAACCCCGAAGGGCAGCCGCCTTCTTTTTATAGGCTTCGGTTTTTAAATAGTCTACGTTAACAGATCGGGCAGTAAAGCGATAGGTGTCCTCTGATAATTTCTCTACTGCCACCCCCAGGTCTTTGATGAGCTCGATGAGCTTATTGACATCCAGAATGTTGGGTATGTTGGAGATGGTTACAGGCTCCTTCGTCAGAAGGGTAGCACAAATAACCTGAAGTGCTTCATTTTTTGCGCCCTGAGGTACGATCTCTCCTTTGAGAGAATGTCCACCGCGAATTCTGAATGAACTCATTGGTCTCTTCTGCGATGATGTTTTTTTCCGTGCCCTCCTCTGCGGTCGTTGCGCTGGCGGTCGTTTTGACTGCGCTGCTTTTTCTTTTCGCGGTACAATTTTTCAAACAGATTCTCTTCGCGCACTTTGTCCAGACTCAAGGTCAATTTTCCGTCCGACATTTTTTCAATGTCTTTGATGATCACAGAATCATCGATGGTTTCCTTGTTCCAGTTGCCATGAAAAGTCTTCATGAGTTTACCGAGATAGATGACGGCGTCTTCCCTTTCTTTGGCATCTTCTTTTGCCATTGCCTCAACAATTAACTTTTCAATGTTCTTACCGTAGTGTCGGTAACGAACCCTGCTTTGAGGGTAAGCCATCGCCTGTGGTTTCTTAAAAACAGTTTCCGGATTAGGAACGGGGTAAGGGCTGTTGATATCAAAATTGAAATCGGCAATGATGTACAAATCATCCCAGATACGCTGAGGATTTTCAAAAGCTTCTTTTACACTAGGAGCCAACTGCTTGATCAATTCAATCAATGTGGTCGACATTTCTGTGCGCTTGTCTTTGTCGGGTATGGTTCTGATGTAGTTGACAAGCTTCTGTACGTTGCGGCCGTACTCTTTTAATTTAATTTGTTCGCGTTGGGTGTTGTATTCTGGAATCATGCTATTGAATGCTGTTCGCCTTTTTTAAAAGTAATTTTTATTTATTGAATATTTACTGTTCGATTGTCGCTAAATGAATTGTAGGAATACCATTCACCCAGGGGAAGGCTCAAAAGGAGATATTAGCAATAGATTCTAATTCTCATGAATTTTGAGCTTGGCAAAGCTAAGTAATAATGTCTTTTCACCAAAATCATTGAATGTGATCTTGGCCTTGCGATTTGCGCCCGATTCATCCATGGCGGTCACCACACCATACCCAAATTTAGGGTGCTCTACCTTCATGCCCTTCTGGAGATTGGACGTGTCGCTGGGGGCAAAGTCAGCGGATGGCTTATAGGATGATTTTACTACGGGCTGCGACCTTACGGTCTTCTTCAGCCCACTGACAAAGCTTTTGGCATAGTTGGGATTAGGCGCTGACTCCAGTCCACCTACCCTTGTGCTCACTTTGATGTACCTGGCATCGATGTCATCGAGAAAACGACTGGGCTCACAATTTTTTAACCGACCAAACCGATATCTCGTAAGGGCATAGGAGAGAAAAAGCTTTTTCTGTGAACGGGTAATGGCCACATAAAACAACCTTCTTTCTTCTTCCAGTTCCGAGCGACTGGTAAGCATCATCTGAGAGGGAAACAAATCCTCCTCCATGCCCACAATGTAGACATACTTGAACTCCAGCCCCTTGGCCATGTGAATGGTCATCAAAGTCACTTTTTCAGGGTCATTGTCTTTATCGTCATCCTGACTTGTGACCAGCGAAACTTCTTGCAAAAAAGCAGCAAGGCTTTTGTCTTCTTTTTCAGGGTCGTCTACGAATTCCTTAATGGCGTTAAGGAGCTCCTGTACGTTTTCATAGCGGTTGAGGCCTTCTACTGTTTTGTCCTCATACAACTCGCGCAGCAAACCAGAAGACTTGGCAATTTCAGAAGCGGCTTCATAGGCATCACTGGTTTCTACTTCTATGGCGAACCGCTTGATCAGGTTCACAAAATTTTCAATGGTATTCACGGCCCTTCCTCCTAAAAAACTGGGGGCATTCTCCAGTACTTCCCAGATAGAAATGGCATGGTCGTTGGCGGCTACAATAATTTTATCCACGGTAGATCCGCCAATTCCTCTCTTGGGTTGATTGATGATTCTCCTGAAGGAAGCTTCATCTTGCTGATTGATGGTATAGCGGAGGTAAGCGAGAAGGTCTTTGATTTCTTTGCGTTGATAAAACGAGAGCCCGCCAATGATTTTGTATTTGATGTTCATGCGCCTCAAAGACTCCTCGAGTGCACGCGATTGGCTGTTGGTTCTGTAGAGTATAACGAAGTCGCTGAACTTCAACTGGTGCTGCATCTTCTCTTCGAAGATGGAGGTGGCTACCAGTTTACCTTCCTCATTATCAGAAACTGCTTTTATCAGCCCGATAAGATTTCCTTCTTCATTGGAGGTCCAAACATTTTTTGGCAACTGTGCCTTGTTTTTGGCAATGACAGAGTTGGCGGCATTGACAATGGTTTTGGTAGAGCGGTAGTTCTGTTCCAGTTTAATGATTTTCAGATCGGGATAGTCTTTCTCAAAGTTGAGGATATTGGAAATGTCCGCTCCTCGAAACGCATAAATACTTTGTGCGTCATCACCCACTACGCAAATATTTTGAGTAACAGCTGCCAGCTTTTTGATAATGTAGTATTGACAAAGATTGGTATCCTGAAACTCGTCCACGAGAAAATACCGAAGTCGATGCTGGTATTTGTTCAGTACTTCCAGATGCTCTTTAAAAAGCCTGTCGGTATTGAATAGAAGGTCGTCAAAATCCATTGCTCCGGACTTGAAGCACCGTTGTCCATAATTGCGATAAATGTTCCCCAGCTCAGGCCTCATATTGGAAGCATCATCTGCCAGCAACACTGGATTGTTGACGTAATCCTTCCAGGAGATCAGCCTGTTTTTTGCAGCACTGATTCTGTTGTAAACCACATTGGCCTTGTATTGTGTCTCATCAAGCCCCATTTCTTTTACAATGGATCGGATGAGCGACTTGGAATCGTCTGTATCGTAAATGGTAAAGCTATTTGGATAACCAAGATGATGGGCTTCAGACCGGAGGATGCGGGCAAATACGGAGTGAAAAGTGCCCATCCAGATATTGCGGGCATCTGTACCGATTACCCCTTCAATGCGATTGCGCATCTCCTTGGCGGCCTTATTGGTGAAGGTAAGCGCCATAATGCTGAATGGATCCACCCCTTTGGTATCAATCAGATGTGCGATGCGGTAAGTGAGCACCCGGGTCTTTCCTGAACCTGCCCCCGCAATGATCATGCACGGCCCTTCTGTATTAATTGTTGCCTCTAATTGAGGCTCATTGAGCGATTGTAAGTAATCCATTCCACTAATCAATCTGCAATATAGACCCGATAACACTGGGTGTGCAAATTGAATTCAACTTTACTGATAACATTCAAACATGCATTTTGGGCATCCGGTTCAATGAATGATTAATCCCAAAATTGTCATTAAAAAAAGGACAATTTCGCCCTTTGGGTGACGATTCCTGACTAAATCGTCAGGAATGTCAGGATTAGCTCCTGATGCTGCGATCAGGATCATGACCGAAGCGTCATTGACCTGTTATTGAAAATGAAGCAAAGCTTACTTCAATGAAATAGCCGGATTTGTTTCATTTTCAATCATCAGCACGGAGTGCAAAAAGTCTAACGACTTTTTGGGGTTAACCTCGCGCGTTTATGATCTTACTGGTTAGCTTATACCTAGAGTTTATTGAGGTTTTTGAATAAAAAATTCTTCCTTTTTCTATTTTATCAAAACGGCTAACTTTGATGAAACCCAATGAATTGAAGGACAAAACAATTCCTGATGCACTGAAAATCCCCGATGATGGGTTCGCCATTACCACCGCGGAACCATGGGTCAAACATAAAATTCAATTGGTCCGCCAATATTTGACTGCCTTTGTAACCGCACTCTCCGGTCAGGTAGATGAGGTCATTTTTGTCGACCTGTATGCAAAGAATGGTTTGTGCTGTCTCGGAGCCCGAAAAGATATTTTTCCTGGTATTCCTTTTATGGCACTTCAGCAGAACCTGCCCATTTCCAAATATGTGTTGTGCGAAAGTGATGGGGAACAGGCGCGTGTGCTCAAGATCAGAACGAATAGGTATTTTAAGGAAAAGAACATTGTACTGTTAACAGGGAAACCAGAAGAGTTAATTGATAAAATTAAAATGTATGTGTCGGAACCAAGAAAAGACCACAGGGTCGCAACCATTTGTGTGGCCGATGCATTTGGTCTTGAACCTGGATTTGAAACCCTCCGGCAATTGAGCGATTATGATTTTACATTTTTAATACCCTTTACCTTTCACCTGGGAAAAAAAATTGATTATAAATTTTATTTGCGGAGTGAGAAAGAGAAGGTGGCGTACCTTTTGGGGCAGGCGCCAGAAAGTAATTTATCCGAGAAAAACATAGGAAGTAATGGTGTGTTCTATAAACAATTGATTCAAAACTGGGAACGAAAAATGGAAGAACTGGGTATGAATACTTCCGTCTCAACCCATAAATTAGATTCAGGGTTGATGGAAATGCCAACCTATAGCATATGTTTGTTTGCCAAAAAATATTCTGCCAGGGCCATCCAATTGGATGCACTGGCAGGTAGCCATATTCAATTCGCTTTGTTTAATCAAAATTAGAATGATCAAAATAGGGGAGATTCTTGTGTCGGATGACATTAAAGAGGTAGAGTTTGTTTGTAACCTGGAGAAATGCAAAGGCGCTTGCTGTATAGAGGGAGACCTGGGAGCACCGCTGGATGATGATGAACTTCCAATCATGGAGGCCATACAGGAGGAGATCAGGCCGTATATTACCAAAGAGGGGCTTAAGTCCATAAAGCGGCACGGTCCGTATTTGTTGGATGAAGATGGCGATTTCTCCACACCCACAATCAATGGCAAGGAATGTGCCTATGCTAACTATGACGAAAAAGGAATTCTTAAATGTGGAATTGAACAAGCCTACCTAGATGGAAAGACACAATTCCGAAAGCCTATTTCTTGCCATCTCTATCCCATTCGGGTAATAAAGAAAAAGGATTTTGAGGCGATCAATTACCACAAGTGGAGTGTGTGTTCTGCGGCCTGTGCGCTGGGGCAATCGCTGGGAGTACCCGTGTATAAGTTTCTCAAGGATCCGCTGATCCGCAGGTATGGCGAGGCCTGGTATAAGGAACTGGTAAGGGCAATCGAAAACGAGAAGCCATTAAAAAAGAAGCAAAAAAAAAGGTGACCTGATTCAGATCACCTTCCCTGGTATTGATAAAGACTATTCAGCGACTACGTTAACGGCAATCTCATGCTTCACTTCTTTGTGAAGATCAAGTGTTACCGTGTAGCTTCCTAATTGCTTAGGGGCTTCTTTCATGATTATCTTCTTGCGGTCGATCTCAAATCCTTTTGATTTCAACATATCCGCAATTTGATTGACGGTAATAGCTCCAAAAATTTTACCACTTTCACCGGCCTTGGTGCCAATTTCAATGGTCAGCTCACCTATTTTCTCAGCTAATGATTTTGCATCCTGAATCAACTTCTCTGCTTTATGGGCCGCCTGACGAATGTTCTCTTCGATCATTCTTTTATTGGAATCATTGGCGATCATGGCAGATCCGTTGGGGATCAAATAGTTTCTACCGTATCCGGACTTTACCTTAACGATATCGTTTTTGTAGCCTAGTCCTTGAATGTCCTGTTTAAGAATTATTTCCATAATATTTCAAGTTTCGGTTATTTTAATGAATCTCCTACGTAGGGTAAAAAGGCCATATGACGTGCTCTTTTTACTGCTTGAGAAACTCTTCTTTGGAATTTCCAGCTTGTACCTGTTAATCTGCGTGGCAATAATTTGCCTTGCTCATTAACAAACTTCATGAGAAAGTCGGGATCTTTATAATCGATGTACTTGATTCCGTTCTTTTTAAAGCGGCAGTACTTAGGTTTAATTTCTGCCCTCTTAATGGGTTCGTTTACTAATGTCATGCTGGTAGCTCCTCCTTGGCTGCGCGTTTTTCTTTGTTTTTCTTGAATTCTCCTTTGCGTCTGCGGGCATTGTATGCAACCGCATGTTTATCAAGCGCAGTAGTTAAAAAGCGCATTACTGATTCATCCCTTCTGTACTCTGTTTCCAAAGTGTGAATCAATTGGGTGTCTGCCGTAAATTCGACAAGGTTGTAAAACCCGGTAGACTTGTTCTGGATTGGATAGGCCAGCTTCTTCAGTCCCCATTGCTCTACATTGATCACCTCAGCTTTCGCATCGGTCAACACCTTCACGAACTTATCGACAGTATCCTTTGCCTGATCAACAGACAAAACGGGATTCAAAATGAATACTGTCTCGTAATTTTTCATTGTTATTTAGATAAGTTTTTAAAAATGAGGTGCAAAGATAGGAAAACCACCTCTTTTAACAAAAGGGCAACGGAATCATTTAACTACCTCAAAAAGGCCTTTTCAAAG
>ERZ761609.583-NODE-583-length-40727-cov-34.246435_pt1 | contig 40727 bp, 37 predicted proteins | sample MGYA00511163_ERZ761609 | MGnify/ENA primary metagenome ERZ761609 (study PRJEB28899, sample SAMN02445070) | bioreactor sludge metagenome | biome: EBPR sludge | place: Australia: Brisbane, Thorneside Wastewater Treatment Plant | collected 2011-12-16 ...
GGCGCAAGCAAGGCGCGTGGTAGCGGTGCCGGCTTCCGCCTGCGGCCCGCGCGCGCGGCGCAAGCAAGATAAGGGCACCCTAAAGCAAGGCACGGCGAGCGCGCGCGAATGACGCGCGCTTCTGTGGCGGCGTCATGGAAGTCTTTGCCGTCACCATCTTCATGAGCCTCGCCTTCGCGGTGCTCTTCGCCGTCCTTTTCCTCGCCGAGCGCGGCCAGCGCCAGCGCCGCTCCGTGGAGCAGATGTCCCTGCTGCCGCTGGAGGCCGACCAGGACCATGCCGGACGCTGAGACTCCCCATTTCCCCCGCCCATGACCTCCGCCTCCACCGCCAAGACCCTCATCGAGTTCGACGACCGCACCGTCCGCCGCTTCATGATCGCCTCCATCATCTGGGGCGTCGTGGGCATGCTGGCGGGCGTCTTCATCGCCCTCCAGCTCAACTTCCATGAGCTGAACCTCGCCTCCTGGCTCAGCTTCGGCCGCCTGCGCCCGCTGCATACCAATGCCGTCATCTTCGCCTTCGTCGGCAACATGATGTTCGCCGGCATCTACTACTCCACCCAGCGCCTGTGCAAGGCGCGCATGGCCTCCGACCTGCTCTCGAACATTCACTTCTGGGGCTGGCAGCTCATCATTGTCTCCGCCGCCGTCACCCTGCCGCTGGGCTTGACGCGCGGGCAGGAATACGCCGAGCTGATCTGGCCGGTCAACATCGCCGTGGCGCTCATCTGGGTTGTCTTCGCGGTGAATTTCTTCTGGACGCTGGCAAAGCGCAACGAGCCCTCCCTCTATGTGGCGCTGTGGTTTTACATCGCCACCATCATCACGGTGGCGATGCTCTACATCGTCAACCACATCTCCATCCCCACGAGCTGGACGCACAGCTACACCATCTTCGCCGGTGTGCAGAACGGCCTCGTGCAGTGGTGGTACGGGCACAACGCCGTCGCCTTCTTCCTGACGACCCCCATCCTCGGCATCATGTATTACTTCCTGCCGAAGGCGGTGGAGCGGCCGGTGTACTCCTACCGGCTTTCGATCGTCCACTTCTGGTCCCTCGTCTTCATCTACATCTGGGCCGGCCCGCACCATCTATTAAACACCGCGCTGCCCAAGTGGCTGCAAATGCTCGGCATGTTCTTCAGCCTCATGCTCTGGGCGCCGAGCTGGGGCGGCATGTTGAACGGCCTGCTCACCCTGCGCGGCGCGTGGGACAAGCTGCGCACCGACCCTGTGGTGAAGTTTTACATCGCCGCCGTCACGTTCTACGGCATGTCCACCTTCGAAGGTCCGCTGCTCTCCATCCGCGCCGTCAACGCCCTCTCCCATTACTCCGACTGGACCATCGGCCATGTGCATAGCGGCGCGCTCGGCTGGAACGGACTCATGGCCGCGGGCATGTTTTACTGGCTGACGCCGAAGCTCTACGGCGGCAAGCTCCACTCCGTGGCCTGGGCGAACTTCCACTTCTGGATCGCCACCATCGGCATCCTCATCTACGTTGCCGCCATGTGGGTCTCCGGCATCATGCAGGGCCTCATGCTCAACGCCACGAACGCCGAGGGCACCGCGCTCGTTTACCCGAACTTCATCGAGACCCTCACCTCCATCCGCGCCATGATGGGCTTCCGCATCATCGGCGGCGCGCTTTACCTGGCGGGCTTCATCCTCATGGGCGTGAACCTCTGGCTCACCATCCGCAAAGGCAAACCCGTCAACGAAACGCGCGAAGTCGCCGTCATCCAGCCCAAGGCCAAGGACACCATGGGCATGAGGGACACCTTCATCAACGACCCCGTCGCCTATATGTTCGCCGGCATGGTCCTCGTGCTCGCCTGGCTTTTCCTGCCGCCCGGCGCCGACATCGCCGCGCTCCTTTGTGCCGGCGTCTTCTCCGTCCTGGCGGTGAAAAAATTTCGTGAGGGCCACTCCCGCTGGTCCTCCTGGTATGAGGGCCTGCTGAACAACTGGTTGCCCTTCACCGTGCTCACCTTCGTCGCCGTCGCCCTCGGCGGCCTCATCCAGATCATTCCCACCGTCACCGTCAACCGCGCCAAAAACGTCGAGGACCGCATCCAGCAAGCCTACACCCCGCTCGAGCTCGCCGGGCGCGACATCTACGTCAGCGAAGGCTGCTACAACTGCCACAGCCAGATGATCCGCACCATGCTGCCGGACGTGCTCCGCTACGGCGACTACTCCCGCCTTGGCGAGAGCATCTACGACCACCCCTTCCAGTGGGGATCGAAGCGCACAGGGCCGGACCTGGCCCGCATCGGCGACAAGTATCCGCATAGCTGGCACTACGACCACATGATGGAGCCGCGCTCCACCTCCGTCGGCTCGAACATGCCCGCCTACCCCCACCTCTTTGAGCAGAAGTTCGACCAAAAAAGCCTGCCCAAAAAGATCGCCGTCATGACCCGGCTCGGCGTGCCCTACCCGCCGATGAGCGCCGACGAGATCAAAATGAAAGCCCTCGAACAGGCCGTCAAAATTGCGGAGGAACTCAAAGCCCAGGGCAAAGTGGCCGCGCCCGACACCCAGATCGTCGCGCTCATCGCCTACATGCAGAAGCTCGGCAAATACGACACCCCCGAGGTCGAGAAAAAGCTGGCGCCGCAAGGCGTGCCCTTCCCGCTCAAGCCCGCGCTGCCCGACAGCCACCGCAAATCCGTCACCCAAAACCCCTGATCCGCCTCCGCCATGTACAAACGCGTGCTTTATGAAAACTGGGCCGACTGGGTGCCCTACCTCGCCTTCGGCATCACCGCCCTCGTCTTCATCTCCTTCGTCGTGCGCGCCGTCACCCTGCGCAAGGAGCGCGCCGACCAGATGGCCCGCATGCCCCTCGAAGACTGACCCCCCATTTTCCCTCCCCATGTCCTCCCACAATGACACCTCAGACGGCCCCATCCTGCGCGACCACGTCTATGACGGCATCCAGGAATACGACCAGAAGCTGCCCAACTGGTGGCTCTTTACCTGGTACATCACCATGGTCTGGTTCGTCATCGCCTGGGTCGCCTACTACCAGCTCGGCCGCGGCGACTCGGATGTGGAGCAGATAGACAAAGCCATCGCCGCCGTCGAAAAACACCGCGACGAGGAACTCGCCGCGCTGGACGACGACAAGCTCTGGGAAATGTCCAAGGACGCCAAAGTCGTCGAAGCCGGCAAAGCCATCTACTCCACCACCTGCGTGGCCTGCCACGCGCCCGACCTCAGCGCCCACATCGCCGGAGTCAAGCTGCCCGGCCTGCCTCTCAATGACAGCGAGTGGAAGCACGGCGGCGCCCCCACGCAAATCCTGAACATCATCCGCAAAGGCGCGCCCGACCTCACCAAAGGCATGCCCCCCTGGGAGCCGCAGCTCGGCATCCAGCGCGTCGTCGAGGTCACCGCCTTCCTCCTCAGCCATCACGAGAAAGGCAAGCCCGTCACCCTCGCCGCCGACTCGCCATTGAAGACGGGAGGATAGTCTCCTGATCGCCCGGCGCTCAGCACGCTTGCCTTCGGCCCGCCCCTGGTGGTAAAATCCGCTCCATGAGAGCACTCCACCTCCCGCGCGCCGCCGCCCGCATGAAGCCCGTCATGGCAGGGATGTTTTTTTTGGCGGCGGCCCTCCCAGCCCAGGATGGGCCGCGCAAGTGGACTGACGCGCAGGGGCGCACGGTGGAGGCGGAGTTCGCCGGGCTGGACGGGGAGACCGTGCTTTTGAAAATGAGCGGCGGGCAGACCGTGCCGTATCCGCTGGCGAAGCTCAGCGCGGAGGATCAGGCGTTCGTCTCGAAGCGCAAGGAGGCGTCCGCCCCGGCCGGGCCGTCCGCGGCGGGGCCGAGGCAGCCTTTGGAAAAGCGGGAGTGGCCCGGCAACGTGGCCGTGTCCACGCGCGCCATTGAGATCAAGGTGGTCGAGGAGAAAGCCGCCGAGCGCCGTTATGTGTACCAGTCGGAGGCTTTCGAGTTCACCTCCCAGGCGAAGCTGGCCGGCAGTGTCATGACCGAGGTGGCGCGCACCTTCGAAGCCACGCGCGCGGTCATCAACGCGCTGCCCTGGGGCGTTGTCTGCCAGCCGCCGGACGGCATGCCCCGCTTTCTCGCCGCGCTTTACGAGACGCGGCAGGATTATGTGGACGCGGGCGGACCGGAGCTTTCCGGCGGCGTTTACCAGACAGCCGAGAAGACTTTCCGCATCCCTTTTCAGAGCCTCGGCCTGGAGAAGCGCGGACAGACGTATTTTAAAAACGACTTCTCCAACGACACCCTCGTGCATGAGATCACCCACCAGATGATGCACGACTACCTCGGTTTCCTGCCCACCTGGCTCATCGAGGGCATGGCCGAGTATGTGGAGCTGCTGCCCTACCGCGCGGGAGTCTTCCGGGCCGACGCTCACAAGACAGCGATGAAGTCCACGGTGGATGAGTGGATCAAGAGCGGGCGTCCGCCGATGATACCCAGCCTGGAGGCGCACATGAGCATGAACCGCGAGGGCTGGGGCGCGGAAACGGCGGAGGCGGAGAAAATGCGCGAGATGTACCGCCGCTCGATCCTTCTTGTCTATTATTTCAGCCATCTCGACGGTGACAGGACAGGCGCGCGTTTTCTGCGCTTCATGGAGGCTGTGTACGGCGAGGTGGAGGCGATGCGCGCGTTTTTCGCCGACCCCAGGGTGAAGCGCATGGAGGGCGGCCGCTTCACCTACCCGTCCTCGCTCAAACCTCCGGGCATGTACAAGGACGAGACCATCTTCAGGCATCTCGGAATCCTGGTGGATGAGCGCCCGTATGAAAAAATCGCCGCTGACATCGTCGAGGGTTACAAGACCATCGGCGTGAAAGTGGATGTGCGGCCTTGAGCGCGTCTGCCGCAGGGCAAAATGCGGGCGGAAGGCCGCAAAATCAGGCTTTCCAGGGAAAAAATCCAGGTGCGTGTTGCCACCCGTCGGCGTATCGCCATGATGACCGTCATCCCATCCCATGAGCGCTGTTTTTGACTCGATCTCGCGATTTTATTCCTCCTCCATCGGCAAGAAGATCCTCGTCGCCCTGACGGGGGCTGCACTCGCGCTCTTTGTCCTGGGCCACATGATCGGAAACCTGCTCGTTTTCGCCGGGCCTGACGCCATCAATGAGTATGGCCACATGCTCCAGACCGCTCTCCATGGCGGAGGGGTTTGGATCGCCCGCATCGGCCTGCTGGCCGCCGTGGCGGTCCATGTGGTGGCGACCGTTTCGCTGACAAAGGCGAACAAGGCCGCCCGCCCCGACGCCTACGGCCAGCACAAGGCGCAGGTGAGCGGCAGGTCCTCCCGCATCATGATCTGGAGCGGGCTTACGGTGCTCGCTTTCATCATTTTCCACCTGCTGCATTTTACAATCCGGGCCGGCAACGACTTCAACGGCGCGGCTTACAAAACCGAGCTTCATGGCGAGACGGTTCACAATGTCTTCAAAATGGTGATAGACGGTTTTTCCTCGACGCCGGCCTCGATTTTCTACCTCATCGCCATGGCGCTGCTGTGCAGCCACCTGAGCCACGGCTTTAGCAGCCTCTTTCAGACGCTTGGCATCAGCACGGACAAGACCGAGCCGCTTTTCAAAAAGGCTGGTTATGCCTTCGCGGGCCTCATCTTCGCCGGAAACGCCGCCATCGTCCTCTCCATCTGGCTCTTCGGCTACGGCCGCTGATTCTGACTCTTCGCCCTCTGCCCTAAGCTCTCCGCCTTTTCCGCCATGTCTCTCGACTCTCACATTCCTAGCGGCCCGATGGCCATGAAGTGGTCCAAGCACAAGCAGGACTCGAAGCTCATCAATCCGAAGAACAAGCGCAAGTTCACCGTGCTCGTCGTGGGCAGCGGTCTCGCGGGTTCTTCCGCCGCGGCGACGCTTTCCGAGCTGGGCTACAAGGTGAAGTGCTTCTGCTTCCAGGACTCGCCGCGTCGGGCGCACTCCATCGCGGCGCAGGGCGGCATCAATGCGGCGAAGAACTATCAAAACGACGGCGACAGCGTGCATCGCCTCTTTTATGACACGGTCAAAGGCGGCGACTTCCGCGCTCGCGAGGCCAATGTGCATCGTCTTGCCGAGGTCAGCGTGAACATCATCGACCAGTGCGTGGCGCAGGGCGTTCCCTTTGCCCGTGAATACGGTGGCATGCTGGCGAACCGTTCCTTCGGTGGCGCTCAGGTGAGCCGCACGTTTTATGCTCGCGGTCAAACTGGTCAGCAGCTCCTGCTCGGTGCCTACTCGGCTTTGAACAAAGAAATCGCCGCCGGCGGCGTGCAGATGTATCCGCGCACGGAAATGCTCGATGTCGTCATCGTGGACGGCCACGCGAAGGGCATCATCACGCGCAATCTCGTCACCGGCAAAATCGAAGCGCACGCGGGCGACGCGGTGCTGCTGTGCACCGGTGGTTACGGCAACGTGTTCTATCTTTCGACCAACGCGATGGGCTGCAACGTCACCGCGACGTGGCGTGCGCATCGCAAGGGCGCGTTCTTCGCGAATCCCTGCTACACGCAGATTCATCCGACCTGCATTCCGGTCAGCGGCGACTATCAGAGCAAGCTCACGCTCATGTCCGAGTCGCTGAGAAACGACGGCCGCGTGTGGGTGCCGAAGAAGAAGGAAGATTGCGGCAAAGCGCCATCGCAGATCGCCGAGGCGGATCGCGATTACTACCTCGAGCGCAAGTATCCGAGCTTCGGCAACCTCGCCCCGCGTGACATTTCCTCCCGTGCGGCGAAGGAAGCCTGCGACGACGGTCGCGGCGTCGGCCCCGGCGGGCGCGGCGTGTATCTCGACTTCGCGGAGGCCATCGGCCACTTCGGTGCGAAGACGATCGCCGAGCGCTACGGCAATCTTTTCGAAATGTATGAGCGCATCACCGGCGAGAGCGCCTACAAGCAGCCGATGCGCATCTACCCGGCCGTTCACTACACCATGGGCGGCCTGTGGGTGGACTACAATCTCATGAGCAACCTCCCCGGCCTCCACGTGCTCGGCGAGGCGAACTTCTCCGACCACGGCGCGAACCGTCTCGGTGCCTCCGCTCTCATGCAGGGGCTCGCCGATGGCTACTTTGTCATCCCGACGACCATCGCGAACTACCTCGTGCATCAAAAGCCCGGCAGCGTCACCGCCGAGCATCCGGAGTTCAAGAAGGCGCTCGAAGTCTGCACCGCGCAGACGAAGGGCTTCCTCAACAGCAAGGGCAAGCGCAGCGTGGACAGCTTCCACCGCGAACTCGGTCTCCTCGTCTGGGACAAGTGCGGCATGGCGCGCACGAAGGAAGGCCTCACCGAAGCCTTGAAGCGCATCCCCGAGCTGCGCGAGGAATTCAAAACGAATCTCCTCGTCCCCGGCAGCGGCGACGCGTGCAATCCCGAGCTCGAAAAAGCCGGACGCGTGGCTGATTTCATGGAATTCGCCGAGCTGCTCTGCCTCGACGCCCGTCATCGTGAGGAAAGCTGCGGCGGTCACTTCCGCAGCGAATACCAATACCCGGATGGCGAAGCGAAACGCGACGACGAAAACTTCTGCTACGCCGCCGCCTGGGAATACACCGGCAACTTTGGCGCCCCCACGCTCAACAAGGAGCCGCTCTCCTTTGAAGAAGTCCACCTCGCCGTGCGCAGCTACAAGTAAAACGCCATGACCCGCGAATCCGAGTCCGAACTGCTGAGTTTCTGCGCGGCGCAGCGCGGGGACTTCTGCGCGGACGCGTGGACGCGGTTTGATCGTGTCGAGAAACGTGAAATGGCAGCTGTGTGCCTGTTTCTCGCTGGCGTGGACTGGTTTGGGCATCGCCAACAGCTCGAAAAGATCGGGCGTGGCTTGATCGAGCAGGCCAACACGAGCTTCGCGCAGTTGACCAGCCTGCTTGGCTTCGATTGCGCCCGTTTTTCCAACCTGCTCAAAAGGAGGATCGGCCATGCATGATCTTCATCCTGAGCTGACACAGGCGATGAGCACTCTGATGGACAAGCTGGACACTGTTTTGCGAAGCGGCGGCTACGCAGGAGCTCCGCTCCAGATGTATCTCGCGGGCGGCATGGCGGTTCATTACCACTGCGGCACCCGCTACACCGAGGATGTCGATGCCAGCTTCTCCCACCGCCTGCTGCTGCCCTACAAAGAGCTGGTGGTTGAATACCTGCGTGAAGATCAGACGCGCTCGTCCATCTATCTCGATCCGACCTACAACGACACTTTTGCACTGCTTCACCCGGATCATCGCGATGCATCCGTGGAATGGCAGGACATCGGCAATGAACGCCGCCTGATTCATCTCCGCGTCTTTTGTCCGGTCGATCTCGCCGTCTCGAAGCTCTCGCGTTTCACGTCCATCGACCAGCAGGACATCCGCGACCTCGCGCGTCACCGCTACTTCACCTCGCCCGAATTGCAGAAACGAGCCACCGAGGCGCTCGACTGCTACGTCGGCGACACCCGCTGGATCCATCTGAACCTCCGGCAGATCAGCGAGGAGATCGACCAGCTCGCCCTGCCGTCCTAATTTTTCACGCCCACTCCCTTCCACTCATGTCCCAACTCAATCTTCACCTCAAAGTCTGGCGTCAGAACGCGGGTCAGCCCGGCCACTTCCAGGACATCGATGCGCCGGACATTCCGGATCATGCCTCGTTCCTCGAAATGATGGACATCGTGAACGAGCGCCTCATTTCCAAAGGCCAGGAGCCCGTCGCATTCGATCACGACTGCCGCGAAGGCATCTGCGGCATGTGCTCCATGCAGATCAACGGCGTGCCGCATGGCCCGGAGAAGGCCACGACGACCTGCCAGCTTCACATGCGCAAGTTCCGCACGGGCGACACGATCTGGATCGAGCCCTTCCGCGCAAAGGCCTTCCCGGTCATCAAAGACCTCGTCGTCGATCGTGGTGCGTTTGATCGCATCCAGCAGGCCGGTGGTTTCGTCAGCGTGCGCACCGGCGCTCCGCAGGATGCGAACGCGCTGCCCATCGGCAAAGAAATCGCCGACGCCGCGATGGATGCCGCCGAGTGCATCGGCTGCGGTGCCTGCGTGGCAGCGTGCAAAAACGCCAGCGCCATGCTCTTCGTCTCCGCCAAAGCCGGTCAGCTCAATCTCCTGCCGCAAGGCAAGCCCGAGAAGGACCGCCGCACGCTCGGCATGGTCCGCCAGATGGACAAAGAAGGCTTCGGCAACTGCACCAACCAATACGAGTGCGAAGCCGCCTGCCCGAAAGAGATCAGCGTCCGCTGGATCACCAAGCTCAACCGCGACTACGCCGTCGCTGCCGTCAAAGAAGCCCTCGGCAACTCGCCAAAGGTCGCGGGTGGCGGGGATTGAGCCGCTGCGGCTGAAATTCACATAAAAAGGGAGACTTGGCGCGTTTTGAGGGTCATGCGTTTTTTGTCTTGCCTCCTTCCATTGATCGTCCTGCCGGCTGCGCTGACGGCGTTGGAGACCAAGGTGGCATTCCGCGAGGCTCCGCACAAATATCTCCAGCATGAGCCGCAGGACCGTTTTGCGAAGTTGAAAAAGCAGATCGAGTCCGGCGAGGTCAGGCTGGACACCTCCAATGACAAGGCCTTTCTGGCCTCGGTCCTGAAAGCTCTGGATGTGCCTGTCAGTTCCCAGCTTTTGGTTTTCTCGGCCAGTTCGCTTCAAAGCGAGATCATCAATCCGCGAAATCCGCGCGCGCTCTATTTCAACGAGGACACCTATGTGGGCTGGGTGCCGCGCGGCAAAGTGGAGATCATTGCCATGGACCCGGAAATGGGGGCCATGTTTTACATTTTTGAACGGTTGAATGCCGGCGGAGGAGTGCCGCCGATCACCCGTTCGGACAAGTGCTTCAACTGTCACGCCGGTCTGGCAACCCGGAGAGTGCCGGGACTTATTGCCGAATCGCTGCTGCCCATGCTCAGCGGCGCGAGTTTGGAGACCTACCGGCGGGATGAGCAGGGGCATCACATTCCTTTGGAGAAGCGTTTTGGCGGCTGGCATCTCACGGGCGGGCATCACCTCAAAACGCATCATGCCAACATGATGGGGACCAACGTGCCGGGGCGGGGGATTGAAAAATCCAAGGTCGAGCCCGGCCAGATGTCCGATCTTGGGCAGCATTTGCTGCCAACGAGCGACATTCTGCCGCACTTGGTGCATGAGCATCAAATCGGCTTCGAGAACCGTGTTTTTCACGCCGCCTATGTGATGCGGCAATTGCTGGCGGAGGGCAGGGGAAGCCTGCCGATGTCGGCGAAGCCTGAGTTGGAGGAACTGGCCGAGGAGCTGGCGCGGTACATCCTCTTTGTGGACGAGGCGAAGCTTCCGAAGGAGGGCGTCGAAGGGGATACGGAATTCATTCGCGAGTTTCAGAGGAACAAAAGGGAGGCTGCTGGCGGCAGGTCTCTCAAGGACTTTGACCTTAAGACGCGCATTTTCAAATACCGCTGCAGTTACATGCTCCACACCGAGTCCTGGCTCAGGCTGCCGGTTGTATTAAAAGACCGGGTGTATTTCAAAATGGCCGAGGGTCTGCGCGAGCAAAACGCCAATCCGGTCTATTCCCACTTGGCGGCTGATGAGAAACTGGCCATTCGCGCCATCCTGAAGGAGACGCTGCCTGGTCTGCCGTCCTGGTGGAGGTGAGTTTTTTCAATGAATCCTCTCCCTGCGGCGTTTTATCCTCACTGTTCTTCCTTCCCGGGAATAAACCCCCGGCGGAGGAGTCACACTGCCCGCGCGGGCAGTCCAAACTGGATACCGCGCATTTCAAACCACAATCCATCCTGAACCACCAAACTATGAAAAAACTGATCGCACTCGCACTCTCGATGTTCGCCGCCTCGGCCATGGCCGCTGAATTCCCGGACATCAGCATCGCCGACCTCAAAGCCGCGATGGAAAAGAAGGAAGTCGTCATCATTGACGTGAACGGCGCCGCCTCCTACAAGGCGGGTCATATCCCAGGAGCCGTTGACTTCGCCACCAAAGGCGCTGATCTGGGCTCCGCCCTGCCATCCAACAAGGACGCCCTCGTCGTTGCCTACTGCGGAGGCCCCTCCTGCAGCGCCTACAAGCGCGCCGCTCAGAAGGCCGCCGAACTCGGCTACACCAATGTGAAGCACCTCTCCGCCGGCAAATCCGGCTGGGCCAAGGCAGGGGAGACGCTCGAACCCGCCAAATAAATCGCTTTGAGGAAGCCGGGATGCCGTTGGACAAAGCGGCGTCCCGGCTTTTTTGTTCGAGCCTGCATATCCGCATCCCATGAAAAAACTCATCCTCTCTCTTGGACTCCTCCTCTCCGCCGCCGCCCTGGCCGATGACAGCAAGGCCGTCACCTTTGAGGGCAAAATCACCGGTGTCGTCTGCGCTTCCTGCAAGGCCCACATCACCGCCGCCCTCACTCAAAAGCTGCCGGATGTGGTCAGCGTGGACGTGAAGCCGGGCGAGGACGCCGAGTCGCAGAAGATCATCATCATCACGCGTGACGAGTCCCTGACCAAGGACAAGGCGGTGGACGCCCTCGGCACATACGCCAAGAATTATCAAATCCTCAGCCTGGCGAAGAAATAAGGCCGCCAGGGTTCACAATTTTTCAGGCTCCTGAAGCAGTTTTGCCACGCGCGCCAGGAGCCTGCCCGCGCCGCCGCCGTCGAGAATGCGGTGGTCGAAACTCAGGGTTAACTCCGCCTCGGTGACGGGGATGAACTGGTTCACCTCGTCGCTCCAGCGCGGCACTTTGCTCCCCGCGCCAAGACCCAGGACGAGGTTCTGCTCCGGCAGAGGGATGGGCGTGGCCCAGACGATGCCAAAAGTGCCGAAGTTCGTGACGGTGGCGATGCCCGGGCGGCTGCTGTCGTGCGGCAGACGGCGGGCGCGGGCTTGCTCGACGAGCTTGTTGTAGGTTGGCAGCAGTTTGCTTAGAGGTGTTTTTTCCACTTCCCGCAGGACGGGGACGAGCACGCCGTCCTCGACCTCCACGGCGAATCCGATGTCTATGGCGCGCGGATGCACGATGCGGTTGCCGATGAGCCTGCCCGCGACAGCGGTGTTTTCCGCCAGGGCCAGGGCCAGGGCGCGGATGGCATAAAGCGCCGGGCCGGGCTTGGCCTCCGCTTTTTTCCGGTGCGCCAGTACGGCGTCGAGGATGACCGGACTGCCGACGGTGGCCAGCGGGCGGCTCCAACTGCGGCGCATGGAGTCTGCCACGGCGATGCGCATGGGCGAGGCTGGCGTCAAACGGTGCTGCTCCAGGCTGCGCAGGAAGTTTTCAAAATCCTCCACTGTGACCCTTCCCCCCGCGCCAGTTCCGGCGATGCCGGCGAGGTCCGAGGCGTTGAGGCCAAGCTCGTTCATGCGTGCGCGCATGCGCGGGGAGATGTAGCTGGCTCCTGTGGCGCCTGCCGGCACGGGCAGACCGCCGACCACGGGCTCCACCTTTGGCTGGTAGTCGCGGATGTTGTCCTCCTCGTTGAATTGAAAGTGCAGGGACTCGCCTTCCCGGGAAGGCGCGGAAGCATCGGACGCCGGTGGCTCTTTGTTTTCGTTGAGACCCAAGGCCCCGGCATCCTCAGCGCTGATCTCAAAGGAGGCCAGGTTGGAGCCGACCGCGTAGCTTTGCTGCACTTCGGCGGTGATCTGGATCACCCGTCCGGCGCAAGGGGCGGCCACCGCCATGGTGGCTTTGTTGGTTTCCACCTCAAACAAATCACTCCCCGCCTCCACTTCCTGGCCCGGTCCGGCTAGGACACGAATGATGGTGGCCTCGGCGATGGATTCGCCCAACTGTGGCATCAAGATGGGAATGGCGGGCATGATCTGAGGATGGACAGGGTCAGAAATGGCGGCAACGCGGCTTTGAGTCAAGCTATGGCGCTGATGGCAGGAATTGAGAAAAGACAGGAATGCGGGTGATCATGCGGAGCCAACCAGAAAAAGGGAGAGACAAAAAATAAGGACGATTTTTTCGAATAAAATTATTGTCATTATGGTTTTTATATCTTTCATTTCTGATAATTATGCATTGGGACATACCGGAACTCATCTTTATAGCCACCGCGCTGGCAGTCGGCGGGGCGTGTCTTGGCTGGCTGAAAAAGAGGTACCGAAACACCCACCACCACCTGTTGATCTTCTGCCTCGTTGGAGCTGTGGGGTATCTGGCTCCGATGCACATGGAGCGCGCGGCGGAACGCGCGCGGGAATTGACCAAGCTTTCCTGGCTTGGAATCGCCCGGACCTATGCTCATGATTTTGAAAGGGAGCACAGAGAGCCACAGGAATGGGATCAGCCGGGAATACGCCGGATCATGGCAAAAACAGCCGGTCGTGTTGCTCAATCCGCCGCACAGGTGCAGTCTGTGGGCTTGGTCTGGGCATCTGGCGGCGGATTCCAGCAAACAAGCTGCTGCGCGCCTGACACCATCAATGGCTTCAAGTTGAGCAGCGGGCACGATGACAAAATCAAGCTGGCGCTTTCCGGCCAGGAATCCTGGTGCGAGGTGAAGGGGGAGCGCAACGAAGCCAAAGCAGTCTTCGGCATCATCCCAGTGGCCCATGCCGACGGCAGAGTCTGCGCCGCCGCAGTGGTGGAATATTCCGCCAAAGCCTGGAACCAGGTCCGTAACATGGCTCAATGGCAGATCGCGGGCGAGTTCACCGGACTGTTGATCACCTTCGTGTGCATGGGCATGCTGCTGGTGGCGCGCTCCGAACAGCGCCGGCAGCGCGCTGTGGAGGAGGCCACGAAACCTTTGCTCGACGAGTTGGAAAGCCTCGACGGCATGGTGAACTCGATGCATGGCGTGGTTTGGGAAAGGGAGGAGGGAGCACGGGATTTCGGCTTCATCAGCGAGCAGGCGGACGGCTTTCTGGGCTATCCGCTGGCGCGCTGGACGGAAGAGGAGGGTTTCTTCGACTCGATCATCCTGCCGGGGGACCGCCAGCGGGTGTTGAAATCCCGCAAGGATGCTGAAAAAACGCGCTCCCGCTACGAGGTTGAGTACAAAGTGATGACGGCGGATGGCAAAACGGCCTATGTCTCCGAGCACGCCAAGGCCGAAAAACCGCCTTTCGACAGCGTGGTGGTGCGTGGAATTCTGGTGGATGTGACCCGAAGGCGCGAGGCCGAACAGGTGAACAACGAAATGCACAAGATGATGCTGGAGGCATCAAGGCAGGCCGGCATGGCGGAGGTGGCCACCGGCGTGCTGCATAATGTGGGCAATGTGCTCAACAGCCTCAATGTGGCGGCCAAACTGCTTTCCGAGCGGCTGCAAAAATCCCGTTTCGACAAGCTCTGCCAGGCCACCGATCTGCTGAAGGAGCATCTGCCGGATAATCCTGAATTTTTCACCACGGATTCGCGCGGCCAGGCTCTCCCGGGCTACCTCGCCGATCTCTCCCGTTATCTGCGCGAGGAGCAGGGCAGGCTCTCCGAGACGACCTCGGACATGATCCAGCGCATCGAGCACATCCGGGACATGATCATGCTCCAGCAGATGCACAGTGCCGTGCGTCCCCTGCTGGAGTCGCTGGACCTTGCAACGGTGGTGGACGAGGCAGTGCGTCTTGAAATGAGTGTTTACGGCTCGCATCAGGAAATCCGCATCGAACGACAGTATGCCGACCTGCCACAGGTGTATTTGCCGCGCTCCCTGCTGCTGCAAATTCTCGTGAACCTGGTGGCAAACGCCTGCCAGGCGATGGCGAAGACGCCCGATGAAGCCCGGTTGCTCACCTTGCGGGTCGGCCCTCTTGGCGAGGAAAAAGTGCGCATCAGCGTGGAGGACAACGGCTGCGGCATAGACGCCAGGCACTTGACAAAAATTTTCAAGCAGGGCTACACCACCAAGAAAGACGGGCACGGATTCGGCCTTCACCACGCAAGCCTGCTCGCGGCTGACATGGGGGGCGAACTGCGCGCCGAAAGCGACGGTCTGGGCAAAGGGGCGCGCTTCATGCTCGACCTGCCCGCCGCGAAAGACCCTGGCTGCAAAGCACCCGCCCATGCCACTCCCGCGCTCGAAGAATCCATCACCTCACCATGAAACCCCATCCCCAGAGCACCATCTCCGCTGTTGATTTTGCGGAAAAAGATCCCCTGCGCGTGAATCAGCGCATCCTGATTGTGGATGACAATTCAGCGATCCATGAGGATTTCCGCAAAATTCTCTCCCCTGCGGACTATGGCGAGGCTGATCTCGATCTTGCCGAGTCGGCGGTTTTTGGGCATGAGATCAAGGGCGACACCGTCTTTGACTTCCAGCTCGCATTTGCCGCCCAGGGTGAGGGGGCTGTCAAACTGGCGGAGATGGCCCTCCAGCAGGGCAGACCCTTCGCGCTCGCCCTGGTGGATGTGCGCATGCCTCCCGGCATGGACGGGGTGGAGACGATCAAGGCGCTCTGGAAAATCCAGCCCGACATGCAGATCGCCATCTGCACGGCCTACGCGGACTATTCATGGGACGACATCGCGCGCCATCTCGGTGTCACTCATCGTTTGATGATTCTGAAAAAACCTTTCGACCCCATCGAGGTCATCCAGATCGCCAACGCCCTGACCACGAAATGGGCCTACGAGCGCGAGTCCGCGCTGCGCCAGCTCGGTCTTCAGACACGTCTGTGGGAGCACACCCGGCGCATTGAGGACGCCTGCAGCCGCCTCAACAAAGAGCACCAGGAGCGGTTGCGGCTCGTGGAGGACATGCGCCGGATGCAGAAAATGGACTCCCTCGGCGCGCTGGCCGCCGGCATCGCGCATGACTTCAACAACGTGCTCACCGTCATTCAAAGCCAGCTCAGCATGAGTCTGATGAGCGCCGAGCAGCCTCAGGGCATCGCCGAATCCATGGAGGAGGTGCTGCTGGCCGCGCGCCACGCCGCCGACCTGACCGACCGCCTGCTCAAATTCAGCCGGAGGGAATTCATGCCGCCGGTTCCTCTCCAGCTCGATCAAGCCATCGAAAACGAGACCGCCCTGCTCAAGCGCTCCCTGGGTCCCCAGATCACGTTGGAGATCAGCCACGCGCCGGACCTGCCTGACGTGGTGGCGGACCCCGGTTCCCTCGGCCAGATCATCATCAATCTTGCGCTCAACGCCAGGGACGCCATGCCTCAGGGAGGCAGGGTCGCCATCAGCAGCCGCTTCATGCGTGTCGAAAACCCTGAGGACGCCAAATCCCTTCACGCCGAAGCGCGCGCGGGCGAGTTTGCCGTCATCAGTGTCAGTGACACCGGCACCGGCATGCCGCCGGAAGTCCTCGACCGCATTTTCGATCCCTTTTTCACCACCAAAGGCGCGGGCCGCGGCTCAGGAATGGGTTTGTTCGTGGTCAGAGGGCTGGTGCGCCACATGGGAGGCTGGGTGACTGTTTCCAGCGTTCCCGGAGTCGGCACGGACTTCCAAATTTATCTTCCCGTTATTGGCTCCGAACTGCCGGCGGACGACTCTGAAAAACCGGGCCGTGATTTTGACGGCCTCTCCATGGGCGTGCCGCCCTGCACCATTCTGATCGTGGATGACGACTCCAGCGTGCGGCATGTCGTTTCCAGCGTCCTGCGAGCCCAGGGCCACAGCGTCCTGACAGCCAAAGACGCGGACGAGGCATGGAAATGCTGGGCATCCCACCGCCAGGGCATTCATCTGGTCATCGCGGACATCAACCTTCCAGGCAAGTCGAATGGCTTTGACCTCGGCAGGGCCGTCCTGGCCGAGGATTCCAGCGTGCCGTTTATCTTCACCAGTGGCAGTTGCCCCGACATCGTCGGCCAGACCGGCAAGCTCCAACTCGGGATCAACTATCTGCCCAAGCCCTTCGACGTGCTCGACCTGCTCAATGCCGTGGGCCATGCGCTGGCGGACACTCCTTCCTGCGACAAACCTCCGGCTCCTGCCAAGACTCAGACCGCCAAGATCGAACTGGCACGCATCTCCTGAACCACGGCTTCAATAATCAGTCAGGAATGGGTTTCCCAGACGCTCGTCACCGATTGAGGTGGGATTGCCGTGGCCTGGGCAGACGCGCGTGGCATCCGGCAGCGGCAGCAGCTTTGCCTGAATCCCGGACAGCAACTGCTCGAACGAGCCGCCTGGCAGGTCGGTCCGTCCCACCCCGCCCTGGAAAAGCACATCTCCTCCGAAGACAATCCCCTGTCCGGGCTGGTGAAAGCAGACACTGTCCGCCGAGTGGCCCGGAATATGAAGAAGGCGCCATTCCAGGCCGCCGATGGCCGCGGCTTCCCGGCCTTCCAGAACCTCGTTCACTTCAAACTCAGGCACGGTCAGCAGACTGCCGCTGAATGCGCCGAACAGGCGCTCCAAAGTCAGCGCGCGCGAAAAGCCGGACCATGCCAGCACGGGGCAGCCGTACCGCTTTTTCACCTCCGCGGCATCCATCACATGATCAAAGTGCTGGTGAGTGAGCAGCAGCGCCGAGACCCGCGCGCCGCGTTCATCAAGCCAGCCGGCCACGCCCTCAGGCGCGTCCACCAGCAGGTCCGCGCCCTCGAGCCTCACCAGCCAGCCGTTTGTCATGGCGATGCCGCCCGTGTAGCATTCCAGTCGAATCATGACCGGTTTCCTGCGGGAATCCGGTGGACATTTCAAGCCGCAAAAGGCAAATTCGCCGACGATTTCGCCGTTTTAAATCGTTATATCCAACGACTGAAAGCCCCTCATGACTCGCACATTACCCCTTTTTCTCGGCGCCGGACTGGCGCTGCTCGCCCCGGTGACGCACCAAGTCCGCGCGGAGACAAATTTCGGCCAGGTGGCCATGCATGTGGCCTACATGCTGCAAAACCAGCACTACTCTCGCCAGGATTTCGATGACGCCATGTCCGCGAGGATGCTGGACAACTACCTCGCCATGCTCGACCCCCGCCGGGTCTTCTTCACCGCCAAGGATGTGAAGGAGTTTGAGGCCAAATACAAGACCACTCTCGACGACCTCATCCTCATGCGCGACATCAGCGCGGCGGAGGAAATCTACGGCATCTACAAGCAGCGCGTCAAAAACCGTGTTGAGTTCGTCCGCAAGACGGTCGAAGGGCGCAAATTCACCTTCGACTCGGACCGCACAACGCTCATCAAGCGTGACAAGGCCCCCTACCCCGCCGACTCCGCCGCGCAGGACAAACTCTGGCTGGACATCATTGAGGAAAACCTGCTGCAGGAAATCCTCGCCGATCAAGCCAAAGCCGAGGAGAAAGCCAAAAAACCCGCCAAGGCTGCCGACAAGCCTTCGGACGGAAAAGAGGATGCGCCGCCCGTGGAAAAACCCGCATCGGAGGAGCCTGAGAAAACGCCCGAAGAACGGATCATCAAGGATTACGAGCGGCTCATCGAAAGCGTCGAGGAGAACGATTATGAGGACGTGGTGGACCTCTTTCTCTCCAGCCTTTCCGCCGCGTATGACCCGCACACCGAGTACATGAGTGTGAATGAGATGGACAACTTCAACATCCAGATGAAGCACAAGCTCGTCGGCATCGGCGCCCTTCTTGGATTGCAGGATGATGTCGCCCAAATCCAGGGCATCGTCGTCGGCGGACCCGCCGACAAGCAGGGCGAGCTCAAACTGAACGACAAGGTGACGGGTGTGGCCCAGGGCGAGGCCGACTTTGTCGAGACCAAATACATGAAGCTGCAAAAGATCGTGGACATGATTCGCGGCACCGAGGGCAGCATCGTGCGGCTGCGCGTCAACCCCGCCGAGGATCCCTCAAGCACCAAAATCATCACCATCACGCGCGGGCCTGTCGAATTGAAGGAAAAGCTCGCCAACGCCGAGTTGATCCTCACCCCGTCCGAGCTTGGCAAGCCGATGAAAGTCGGCTGGATCAACCTTTCATCGTTCTACGCCGACATGGAGGACGGCACGGTCTCCACCACCGACGATGTTCAGAAGCTCCTCGCACGTCTCATGAAGGAGGGCATGGACGGCCTCGTCCTCGACCTGCGCGGCAACGGCGGCGGTTCCCTTGAGGAGGCCATCCGCCTCACGGGTCTCTTTGTCCCGGCCGGCCCCGTCGTCCAGGCCAAGGATTGGCGCGGCTCCATCACCTGGCGCGAGTGTGAAAGCCCCAAGGCCTTTTATGAGGGGCCCATGATCGTGCTCACGGACAAAACCAGCGCCTCCGCTTCAGAGATTCTCGCCGCCGCGTTGCAGGACTACCGCCGCGCCCTCATCGTCGGAGACAAATCCACCTTCGGCAAGGGCACCGTGCAGACCATCCTCCCCGTGGACCGCTTCATGCCCTTCTTCGCCAAAAAAGACCGCGCCGGAAACCTGAAAGTCACCATCCAGAAGTTTTACCGCATCGCCGGAGGTTCCACCCAGCTCAAGGGCGTCGAACCCGACCTCGTGCTGCCTTCCATCCGGGATGTCCTGGACATCGGCGAGTCCTCCACCGAAAACCCGCTGCCCTACGACACGATCCCAGCGCGCAAATACAACCTCGTCTCCCAGCACCCCCTGCCGGTGGCCGAGCTTTCATCCAGACTCGCCGCCCGCCTCGGGGCCAACCCGGAGTTTCAATACATCCTTGATGAATCCAAGCGCCTCAAGGAGCGCATTGACCGCAACTCCGTGGCCATCAACCTTTCCCAGCGCCAGCAGGAGACCGCTGAAAACAAAGCGCGAAGGGAAAAGCAGGAGGCTGAGCGCGCGGAACGGGCCAAAGAGGTGGCGGCCCGCCTCGGAGACGAAACCTTCAAGCTCTATCATCTCACGCTGGACAACGTCAACGATCCCGAGCTCGTGCCCCAGTCCGCCTTCACCCGCGAGCAAAGCACCGGCATGAAAATGGCCGCCAAGAAGGATGGCGAGGATGATCCCAACGACATGTCCAAGTTCCCCTACGGCATCGAACCCGCGCGGCTGGAAACACTCCACATTCTGCGTGATTTCCTCGAACTCACCGGCAAGCAGCCCACCACCGCCAAAACGGAGGGCAAGGCGCCCGCCAACTGAGTTCTTCCCGGCTTGCTAAACAAAAGGGCGGAGCCGCGGGACTCCGCCCTTTTTATTTTTGAATGGGCCGGGCGGTGAGCGCGCGTCTCACAGCTTCGTGTAGCCCAGGCTCTCGCAGGGCAGGTCCCACAGCCGTTTGAGTTCGGCGTCGAGTTTGGTGATGCTGAAGCTCACGCCCGCCATTTCCTGGCAGGTCACAATGTTGTCGCAGATGGTCTGGTGGATCCTCAATCCGCGCGCCTCCAGGATGGGGCGCGCCGCGCGCAGCATGATGAGCAGCTCCATGAGGTGGGTGCTGCCCAGGCTGTTGACGAAGAAGACAACCTCGTCGCCCGCGCCCAGTGGCAGGTCGTCGGCAAAAAGCAGGTCGAGGATCTTGACCGCCAGTTCGTCCGCCGGGCACATGGGGATGAGTCCCACGCCTTTCTCGCCGTGGATGCCCATGCCCAGGCCGATGAGATCGTCCGCCAGCTCGAACGTGGGCGCGCCCGTGGCGGGGATGCTGCCGGGCTTGGTGGAGACGCCCACCGTGCGCGTCATGTCCACGGCCTTTTGCGCGATGCGCGCCAGTTCGTCGAGCGTGTCCACCTGGGAGGCGGCGGCCCCTGCCAGCTTCACGATGGGCACCAGGCCCGCAATGCCGCGGCGCTTGCCCTTTTCCGTCGGCGGGGCGGAGCAGACATCGTCATTGATGATGACAGTTTTGACCTGGATGCCCTCCTCCTCGGCCAGCTCGGCGCCGATGTCGAAGTTCATCACATCGCCGGCATAGTTGCCATACAGGTAGAGCACGCCTTTGCTGCGGTTCACCGCCTGCGTCGCCTCCAGCACGATGTCCGGCGGCGGGGCCGCGAATATGTCTCCCACCGCCGCGCCATCGCCCATGCCTTTGCCGACCAGGCCGTGGTAGATCGGCTCATGGCCCGCGCCGCCGCCGATGAGCAGCCCCGGCGCGTCCGGGCGCAGGTCGTTCATCACGATGGAGCGCTTGCCCGCGCGCCGCGCCTTGCCGTCGTAGGCGAGCACGAGGCCCTCGAAGAGTTCATCGGCGCACTTCAGCGGATCGTTGATGATTTTTTTGGCGGTGTTCTTGCTCATGGTCGGAGGATGTTGAAGTTGGTGAAAACAGAACGCCGGGCCGCATGGGCGCGTCGCGTCCGGGGGACGATGAGAGCATTTCCCGGCGCGCGTGCAACGCTCATTCACACTTTTGCCCGGCACGCCCTGGAGGGGAGGCGGGAATTTGCCGGAACGCGGCGCTTGGCAGGCGGCCATTCTTCCGCACAATGCCGCGCTTCTGGCATGATTGAAATCCACGGTTTCTCAACACGCGGCCGCAGCCTGTCGGGGTTGCGGCGCGGGCTATTTTTCTCCCGATGACCTGGGTGCTCTGCGGTCTGCTGGCCCTCGTGGTTTACACCCACGCGGGGTATCCCCTGCTGATGGCCGTGCTGGCTCGATGGCGGCCCAGGGCGCTCGATCCCCACGAGGATGACAAGGCCGGGTTGAGCATCGTCGTTTGCGCGCGGGACGCGGGCGCGGCCATCACCGCGCGGCTGGAGAATCTGCTCGCCTGCGTCTGGGAAGGTGAGCTGGAAATCCTCGTCTTTTGTGACGGCTGCGCCGATGACACCGCCGCGCGCGCCAGGGCGCTGGGAGACGCGCGCGTGCGCGTCATCGAGTCGCCCGAACCGCGCGGCAAGGCGGCGGCCCTCAATGAGGCGATCCCGGCCTGCCGGTTCGCGCAGGTGGTGCTGTGCGATGTGCGGCAGAGATTCCATCCCGAGGCTTTGCGGCACCTCACCCGCCCGCTGCTGGATCCGGATGTGATGGCGGTGAGCGGGCTGCTGGAGATCGAGCCCTCGGCGGCGGGCGGCGGGCAGGGCGTGGATGTGTATTGGAAAATGGAGCGCAGGCTGCGCGAGTGGGAGGGGCGCTATGATTCGGTCATCGGCTGCACCGGCGCCATCTGCGCCATCCGGCGGGCCGCCTTCACGCCGCTGGAGCCGGACACCATCCTTGATGATGTGGAGATTCCCATGCGCATGGCGGTGGCTGGCGGGCGCGTCTTCTTCGAGCCGCGCGCCCGCGCCTTCGACCCCCAGACGCTGGACCCCGCCAGGGAAAAGGCCAGGAAGCTGCGCACGCTCGTGGGCAATTACCAGCTCATCGCCCGCTATCCGCGCTGGCTCCTGCCGTGGCGCAACCGGCTCTGGTGGCAGCTCATCTCCCACAAATATCTGCGCCTGGCCGTGCCCTGGCTGCTCATCGGCATCGCCGTCTGCTCTCTCATGGCCCCGCCGCTGCCCTGGGTGCGGGCCTTGGTCGCCGGGCAGGCCCTGGCGTATGCCTGCGCGCTCGCCGGCCTGCTGATGCCGCGCCTGCGCTGGAAAGTCCTCTCCATTCCCGCCGGCTTCGTGCTGCTGCAGTGGAGCTGCCTTCAGGCCTTCTTCGCCTTTCTCAGGCACCGTCGCGACCTGCGCGCCCTCTGGAAAACCCCCGCCCGATCATGATCCGCGCCCTCGACCGCTGGCTGCCCTCCTACCTGCTACGCGACCGGCGCCGCCCCGCCGCCACAGCGGAAAATCCCGCGCATGTCTTCCTGGCCGTGTGCGACCATTTCGAGCCCTTCCACCACACCGACAAGGCGGGAGCGCTGCGGGCGCTCTCGGACTGGGAGGCGCTCTGGCCGCCCTTGGTGGAGGCGTTTCGAGACAGTTCGGGCCGCGGGCCCAGGCACAGCTTTTTTTACCCCGTCGAGCAATACGATGAGGAGGTCATCGAGCGTCTCGCCGCCCTGTGTGAAAAAACCGGCAGCGAGGTCGAGGTACACCTGCATCATGAAAACGACACGGCGGAGACTCTCACCGCGCAGTTGCGCGCGGGCACCGCGAACCTGGCCCGTCACGGACTGCTCTCGCGCGCGGCCGACGGCGCGCCGCGCTACGCCTTCATCCACGGCAACTGGGCGCTCGACCACTCGCACCCGCGGGGCAGGCACTGCGGCGTCTCCGATGAGCTCGCCGTGCTGCGGCGCACCGGCTGCTACGCGGACTTCACCCTGCCCTCCGCGCCCGACCCCGCGCAGACCCGGACGGTCAACTCCGTCTATTACGCACGCGAGGACGGCCTGCCCAAGTCCCACGACCGCGGCATCGCCGCGCGGTCCGGCGTGACGGGCGGGCTTGCAGCCTCCGATGAGCACCTGCTCCTCATCCAGGGGCCGCTGGGCCTGAACTGGCGCCGGCGCAAATGGGGCCTGCTGCCCCGGCTGGAAAATGGCGACCTCACCGGCGCGAACCCGCCGACCCCGGGCCGCTTCCAGCTTTGGACGGAAATCTGCCCCCATGTCAAAGACGGGCCGCCCTGGATCTTCGTGAAGCTGCACACGCACGCCGGCATCCCGCGCAACTACCGCTCCCTGCTGGGCGACGCCGGACGCCATTTCCACGAGGGCCTCGCCGCCCGCGCGCGGCAGGACCCGGCGCTGCGCTGTCACTACGTCACCGCCCGCGAGATGGTGAACCTCGTCCACGCCGCCGAGTCCGGCGCCGCGGGCGAACCGCGCGCGCATTTTGACGCCGGCCTCACGCCCCCGCCACGGCTGGCGCTCAGACCGCCTGGGGAAGCCCGAGCGTGATCGGCTCCGGCTCCGGCTCCCCGGCGAGCTGCTCGATCCGCTTGAGCGCCTCCGCGCCCCGGCGCGCCGCGCCTCCGCGCAGCACCGTGCGCACCGTGTCCAGCAGGATGAAGAAGTCGAGCATCATGGACATGTGCTTCATGTAGTAGAGGTCATACTCCAGCTTGCGCCGCGCGTCCTCCACCGACGCGCCGTACGGGTAGCAGACCTGCGCCCAGCCCGTCAGTCCGGGCTGCACCAGCAGGCGCTCCTCGAAGAAGGGGATGTCCTGCGCCAGCTTCTCCACAAACTCCGGCCGCTCCGGGCGCGGCCCCACGAAGCTCATGTCACCCGTCAGCACATTCCAGAGCTGCGGGATCTCATCCAGGCGGAAGGTGCGCAGCAGCCCGCCCACCGGCGTCAGGCGCGGGTCCTTGCGCCCGGCGGCCCACTGCGCGCCATTGGCCTCCGCGTCCACGCGCATGGTGCGCAGCTTGTGGACCTTGAAAGTGCGCCCGTGGCGGCCGCTGCGCACCTGGGAGTAAAAGACCGGCCCCTTCGAAGTCAGCCGCACCAGCACCATGCCCGCCAGCAGCGGCAGGGCCAGCACCACCCCGAAAACCAGCGAGCAGCCCACATCGAAGAGGCGCTTGAGTTTGCGCACATACTCGCGGCGCGGCATCGCGCTGGCATGGACCAGCCACTCCATGTTCACCAGGCTCAGCGGCACCGCCCCGTAGGCCTCCTCCAGCACATCAGTCAGGCTCAGCACCGGGTGGCCGGAAAAGCACACCCTGCGCAGGATGGAGGACATGTCCGGGTGGCGCAGATGCGGGTCGGAGCAGATCAGCGCGTCAATCTCGCGCTCGTCCATCTGCCGCACAATGTCCCGGCAGGTGCCCAGATGCAGCGTCGAGAGCGCGCCGCCCAGCGGCTGCGGGCTGAAGTAGCCCACCACATCCGTCTGCGGCGGGCTCACCCCCTGGAGGATCCTCAGCGCCAGCTCGTCCCTGCTCTCGCCGATCACGATCGCCATCCGCCGCCGCGCCGAGAGGCCGCGCTGCACCAGCGCGCCGTGGTGCGCCAGCAGCAGCGCCAGGCCGATGGGCGCCTGCCAGGCCATCACCCCCCTGCCGATGCGCGAGGAAAAATTCAGCGACCCCATCGCCAGCAGCACCAGCAGGCAGGCCACAAAAGCCACGCACAACAGCGCCACCCGCTCCCGCTTGCGCAGGTGCGCCCCCTGCAGCGAGTAGAGGCCGAGGATGTAAACCGACGCCGGCAGCGCCAGCGACCCCGCCACCAGCGCCGGCCAGTAGCGCGCCATCGCGTCAGGCCAGAGATCCTCGAAGCGGATGGCCGAGGCCAGCCAGACCGAGAAAAACACGATCCCCGCGTCAATGACGAACTGCGTGCGGATGGCCAGCCATCGCTGCGTGCTGGGGAGTGAGGTTCTCATGCGTCGGGAGAGTCGCGGGGGGGAAATGCTAGCGGATGACTCGCAGGATGCAAGCCAGGGCTGGGAACGTTTTTGATCCCCGGATCAAGCAGGCCGCGTGCCGGAGCGCCCCCTGGCATTGTCAACCCCGCGCGCCGCCGCGCCGCTCACCCGCCGGATTGCAGCGCCTGGAGCAGCGCTTTGGAGTTGTGGACGATTTCCTGCATCTGGCCCGGATTGTATTCAGAATCAGCCGTCATCTTCAGTTGCGGCACCCCCGCCACGCTGCGCGCCCGCGTGGCGATGGCGGCATCAAGCTGCGTGCCAGTAGCCGCCGCGTCACCCCATGCCTTCTGGTGGGAGCCTGCTCTGGCGCATGGTCCTCCAGCAGTACCTGCGGATGCGGGGTCTATTCCATCGTTCGGATGCCGCAGCCAGCCGTTGGTCAGCCGCAACCCAACATTCAAACGCGACATTACAGCTATGGTTTGAGGCAGTATTACCCTACACCTCCATCGAACTGCCCGCCTCATCCTTCGAGCTACCGGCTGGCCTGGCACCCTTCATCCGGCAAGACCGTGAAGTAACGAGCCGAGCAGCCCGACGCGGGAGGAACCTTGGGAGGCTGCGCTTTTCAAGCGGGACACGGGCTGTGTTCCGTTGGTTGCCTCATTTTTGATCCCGCTTTCCTGGAAATCCAGCAGGCGCGGTCCGCGCCGCTGGCGCTGCCCGTTTGACCGTCCGCCGCATTCGTGCTAGGGGCGGCGCTTGCGATTCCTGCAAGCTCCCTCTCCCGCATGAAAGACCTCGTCGAAAACCGCCGCCACATCACGCTGACCGACAAATTGCGGCTGGCTCTGCTCATCGTAAGGGAGAACGGCCTGCTGTGGTGCTTGTGCTTCGCGGTTTATTATGTTTGCAGCTCGGTCTCGAAGCGCGCTTTTGACCGGATGGACCGGCTGCGGCGGGAGAAGGGCATTCCCGGCATGAACAGCCGTGCGCTGAACAAGGCCATCTGGGAGGCGTGGGACTGGAGCGCGGGCGGGGAGGAGTGGAGCCCCTCGGAGGAGTGGAAGCAGGCGGTGATGACGGACGTGCTGGACAAGCACATCCCGCAGGGGGCGTCGGTGCTGGAGATCGGCCCCGGCGGCGGGCGCTGGACGGGCCGGTTGATCGGGCGCGCGGCCTCTTTTCTGGGCGTGGACATTTCAGAATCCTGCGTGGAGGTGTGCTCGAAGAAATTCGGCGGCAAGCCTGGCGTGGCGTTCATGGTCGGCTCGGGATGCGATCTGAAAGGCGTGCCGGATGCCTCGGTGGGCGCGCTGTGGAGCTTCGATGTCTTCGTCCACATCAACGAGCCGGAGGTGGCGGCCTACGCGGACGAGTTCAAGCGCGTGTTCAAGCCGGGCGCGGTGGGGGTGATCCACCACGGCAGCGTGGGCGGCAAGCTGGGCGGCTGGCGCAGCAACATCACGCACGAGTCCATGCTGGAACTGCTGAAGAAGCGCGGTTTCGTCATCAGGGAGTCCTTCAAGGAGTGGACCACCGGCGGGACGACGCACCAGGCGGGCCTCTATGAGGATGTGATCACGGTTTTCACCCTGCCGGCATGAGCGCGCCCGCCACGACACGCAGTCCGCAGGCGCTGCGGCACCACTATGAGGTGGAAAAGGAGCTGGCCGCCCGGCTGCGCGCCTCCACTCGCGAGGAGCGCACGGCTCTTTTTGGCAAACTCTACGGCGAGCTTTTTGAGCGTGTGCCGGACCACCCGCGCCACACGCGCAAGGGGTCCGACCAGGCGCGTGAGCGCGGCGTGCGGGCGCAGATGCGGCTGGTGGGGCAGGTGCTCAAGCCGGGGGATGTGCTGGTGGAGTTCGCGCCCGGTGACGGCTGGCTGAGCAATGCGGCGGCGGCCACGGCGGCGGAGGTCATCGGCATTGACATCTCGGACCAGCGTGACCTGAGCAAACCCCTGCCTCCCAACGTGCGCCATGTGGTGTATGACGGCTACCATGTGGACCTGCCGGACGCCTGCGCGGATGTGGTCTTCAGCTACCAGTTCCTGGAGCATCTGCACCCGGACGATGTGCCGGCGCATTTCGAGCTGGCGCGGCGGCTTTTGAAGCCGGGCGGCTGTTATGTCTTCGACACGCCGCACCGGTATTCGGGGCCGCATGACATCTCGCGCTTTTTCACCGACTCGCTGGACTGCTTTCACTTCCAGGAGTGGACGCACCGCGAGATGCGCCGGGTGCTGGCGGCGCACGGGTTTTCCACGACATGGGTGTTCCGCATGGGGCGCGTGCAGAAGGGCATCTTCAACCTGCTTGTGGACGCGCTGGAGCTGCTGCTCCTGCCGCTGCCGCACAAGCTGCGCCGCGCCTTGTGCGGGCGGATTTTTCCCTCGGTGGCGCTGGTGGCTGTGAGGGACTCATGAGCGCGGAAAAAACATCCGGCGGCATGCTGCGCGTGCTGCATGTGCTCGATTCGCTGGCTCCAGGCGGCCTGGAAAATGGCGTGGTCAATGTGGCGCGCAGGCTGCACGGGCGGGGTTTTGACATTCACGCGGCCTGCCTGCGCTTTCGCGGTGACTTCGCGGAGCGGATGCCGGAGCCGGATAAAGTGGTGGTGCTGGGCAAGACGGGTGGCTTTTCCATCAAGGCGGTGCGGGCGCTGCGTGCGCAAATGCGCGCGACGGGCGCGGACTTGCTGCACAGCCACAATCTGGGCACGCTGATCTACGCGGTGGCGGCCACGCTCGGCGGGCGCGTGCTGCCCATCGTGCATGGGGAGCACGGGCAGCTCCAGCCGCAGGATCTGACGCGGAAGCGCCTCTGGCAGAGACGGCTGTTTTTTCCCCTCTGCCGGCAGGTGCATGTGGTCTCGGCCAGCGTGCGGGACAATCTGCGCGATCTGGGCCTCGACCCGCGGCGGCGCATCCTGGTGACTCCGAACGGGGTGGATAGCGCGCGCTTTTCGCCGCCGGAGGACAAGTCTGCCGCGAAGGCCGCGCTCGGCCTGGGCGCCGGGGATGTGGTGGCGGGCATCGTGGGCAGGCTGGTGGCATTGAAGCGGCACCGGCTGCTTTTTGACGCGCTGAGCCTGCTGGCGGCGGAGATGCCCGCGCTGCGCCTGCTGGTGGTGGGGGATGGCGGCGCGGAGCGCGATGAGCTGATCGCCGCCATGAAGCAGCACCCTCATGCGGAGCGCATTCGGTGGATGGGGCATCAAAACGAGCTGGAGCATTGCTACCGGGCGATGGATTTGCTGGCGGCGCCCTCGGAGATCGAGGGCCTGTCGAACGCGGTGCTTGAGGCCATGTCCTGCGCGGTGCCTGTGCTGGCGCACTCGGCCTGCGGCAACGCGGAGGTGATTGATCCGGCGGTGAACGGCTATCTTTCGGATTTGCGCGGCGCGGAGGATATGGCTTCGGCGCTGCGGGCAGCTTTGGCTGACCCTGCGGATTTGTCAAAGCGCGGTCTTGCAGCCCGGCGGCGCGTGCTGGAGCGCTATTCGATGGAGGCAATGGAGGACGCTTACCGCCGGTTGTATCGAGGGGAGTGCTGAGATCAGGCGTGTTTTGACTTTTCCGTCCTGGCACGGACACTGCAAAGACTCGAAAGTCATGCCGATGATCCGGACTTTGTATTCATCCATGCTGCTCGCAGGCCTCATCGCGCAGGCCGGCGAGGTGGCGCTGGACCCCTCCTTTGGCGCAGGCGGGGTGGTGCTGCCGTCCTTTCCCAGCCTGCCATCCATCGAGGCTTCCGGCGAGGGGCGCTGCGTGGCGGTGCAGGCGGATGGAAAGATGGTGGTGGCCGGGCATTCCCTGGCCGGGGGCAGGCGCATCCTGGCGGTGCTGCGGGTGCTGCCGGACGGGACGCTGGACCCCGCGTTTGGCGCGAGCGGCGTGGCGCTGCCTTTCCCATCCGCTGCGGACGACCAGGCCGCGTGCGTGAGGCTCCAGCCGGACGGGAAAATCCTCGTCGCCGGCAGGGCAAGCGCCGCCGGCAGCAGCGACATGCTGGTGGCGAGGCTTCTGGCGGATGGCTCGGTGGACACATCCTTTGCCACGGCAGGCAGGCTGGCGCTGGATTTCGACGGGCAGGATGACGAGGCCTTTGCCTTGAACTTCGACGGGTCAGGCCGCCTGTTGATCGCCGGGACGGCCAATGATGGCGGAATGCTCTCCGCCGCTGTCGCGCGTTGCGACGCGGATGGCGCGCCTGACGCCGCCTTCGGAGACCAGGGGCGGGCCACCTTTAAAATCCTCGGCGCGGTGGAAAACCACGGGCGCGATGTGGTGGCGCAGGCAGGGGGGCGCATTGTCTTGTGCGGTCATGCCAGCATTTCGAATCGCGACTGGTTCGCTCTGTATGGTTTCACCAGCGCCGGGGTGGCGGATGAGACCTTCGGGACGGAAGGCTACCAGATCACCGCCGTGGGCAGCGGCGCCACGATTTACAGCCGCGCCCAGAGCATGGTGCTGCTGGGGGATGGAAAAATGGTGCTGGCGGGCAGCGGCACGGTCTCCGGAAGCGAACGCGCGGCTCTGGCGCGCTACAGCGAGGAGGGCCTGCTGGATGAAACTTTCGGCACGGGGGGATCTGTGACGACCTCCGCCGGTTCCGGTGAGACCAGCGCGCGCTGCGTGGCGCTGCTGACGGACGGCGGCCTGCTGGTCGGTGGCACGCTGCAGGGCGCCACATCCCGGTTTGTGGCGCTGCGCTATTTGCCCAGCGGCGCGCTGGACACTGCCTTCGGCGCCAGCGGCATCCGGCTTGCGGCTTTCACCGGCTATGAGGCGGACGCGCGCGCGCTGGCGGTGGATGCGAACGGCCTGACACTGGCGGGAACGCTGGCCGGTGATGTTGTCTCCAGCATCGGCCTTGCGCGCCTGACACTGGGGGGCAATCTGGACAACAGCTTCTCCGGTGATGGCAGGCAGGAGATCAATCTGCAGCGCGGCCAGCCGATTTCCCAGGCAAGGGCGGTGGCATGTCAACCGGATGGGAAGGTCGTGATCGCGGGCAGCGTGGCCACTGAGGAGGGGTTCGATGTCGCCCTGCTGCGCCGGATGCCGGATGGCAGCGCGGATGCGGGTTTCGGCACGGCGGGGAGGGTGATTTTGTCCCTGGGGCCCGAGGATGATTTTGTCTGGAAGATGCTGCTTCAGACGGACGGCAGGATTCTCGTCGGCGGCACGACTTTTGACAACGGCACGGAGAAGGCGTTTGTGGCCCGCTTCAACAGCGACGGCACTTTGGACGCCGGCTTCGGGACCGGCGGGGTCGTGAAAGACCAGGCGGGACCGGCGGACTCCGGCATTTACGCGCTGGCTCTGCAGCCTGACGGAAAGATCGTCGGGGCAGGGTATGCCTACAATTCCGGCGGCACGCGCTTTCATTTCGCGGCGTGGCGTTTCACGACCGCCGGCGCGCTGGACACGACCTTCAACAGCACGGGCCGGCATGTCAGTTTCGTCATCAACAACACCAACCGCGATGATTTTGCGACAGCGGTGGCTGTGCAGGCGGACGGGAAAATTTTAACCGCAGGCACTGCCTATACTCTCGCGGATCAAAGCACCGCGAATTTTGGGATGATCCGCTTCCAAGCCAGCGGGGCGCTGGACTCAGGCTTTGGCTCGGGGGGCAAGGTCAACACGCCTTTCAGCGGATTGACCTCGCAGGCCAGGTCCGTGGCGTTGCAGGTGGATGGGAAAATCGTCGTCGGGGGCTATGTCGAGAGCGGGGGTGTCGGCGGGGCGGCATCGTTTGCGTCGTCGAGGTATCTGGCGGGCGGCACCCTGGATGGCTCTTTCGGCACCGGCGGGCAGGCGGTGGTGTCACTCGGCAGCCCCTACGATCAGTCGTATGACATGGTGCTGGACTCCGAGGGGCGGGTGCTGCTCGCGGGCACCACTTTCAACGGCTCCACACGCATCGCGCTGCTGCGCCTGACGACGGCGGGCCTGCCTGATCAGGATTTTGACGGCGATGGCATTGCCGCGATTTCAGCGGGAGGCGATCTTTTGGCGTATGGCATGGCGTTTCAATCCGACGGCAGGCTGCTCATCGCCGGGGCCGCGGGGGCGGGTGCGATGGCCGCGCGCCTTACCATCGCCTTCGATGCCAACACACCACCCGTGGCCGTGGATGACACGCAGTTTGTGCTGCCCGGCGCCGGTGTGGCCGTCGAGGTGCTCGCCAATGACAGCGACGCGGACAATGACGCGCTGGAGATTCTCTCTTTCACACAGCCTGCGTCGGGCGGTGTCGTCAGCCAGTTGGGGAACAGTCTGTTTTTCGCCGCAGCGCTGAATTTCACAGGAGCCAGTTTCACCTACACGGTCAGTGACGGCGCGGGCGGCACGGACACGGCGGCGGTTTTCATGACGCCAGTGATGACCTACGCGCAATGGCGAGTCGCCCGCTTCGGCGCGCAGGCGAATGATCCGCAAATCGCCGGCGAGGACGCGGACCCCGACTTCGACGGCCTGGATAATCTGACCGAATATGCCCTGGGCAGGCATCCGCTACAGGCGGAGACGGAGGCGTGGGCGACTCTGGATGTGGCGGCTGGCCGTCTGGTGCTGACCTACATGCGCTGGATGGCGGCTGTGGATGTCGAGGTGACGCCGGAGTTTTGCACGGATTTGACGGGATGGGATGCGCAGGGTGTCGTTGTGGAGGAATTGGGGGATGACGGCATCATGAAGACATTGCGCGCCACCGGCCCCCTGCCTGATTTGCCTGGGCGGCAGTTCGGGCATTTGTTGATCACTCAGTGACGGACGGGGGATCGTCGCGCAAGACAAGCCGCGCCATGACGGCGCGATGCTGCGAGGGGCGGTCGCGCTCGGTAACGCATTGGAGGGCGCTCCACTCGTGGTTGAAAAAGATGTAGTCAATGCGCAGCCACGGCCCGCCCAGGCTGAGCGGATTGCGTGTCACGCCTGGAAAAGTGAATCCGCAGCCGCTTCCCGCCTCCTCATGAGCGTCACTCAGTTCGCGCGTCAGCAAATGGCGGATGTGCCCGGTGTGGGGCGCGTTGAAGTCGCCTGCGAGGATGACAGGCAGAGGGTCCTCACGAGCAGCTTCGAGGATCATTTTCGCATCGGCAATCTGACCATCCCAAAAGGCCTGGTAATGTTTGCGCCGTTCCCCCCAGACGGTTCCCGGCAAGCCCAGCACTCCGTAAACCAGAGCTCCGGGCCATTGCGCGCGCAGGGCGTCGCGAGGCGTGCGCAGATGGACTGAATAGACGGAGATTTTCCGCCCAAACCAGTTCACGACAAAACGAACCGCCCTGGCCTGGCGCGGCGCTGCGCCTGCGGGCAGGATGGAACTCCCCAGCACCGGAAAGCGGCTCAAAATCGTGTGCTCTCCAACGCTGGCCGAGTGGGTGAACTCGGCATTTTCCGGGGATTTGGCGAGTCCGCGTGAACGCCCCGCCGCTTCTTGCAGGACCAGGATGTCTGGACGTGTCGAGTTTTTAAAGCCCTGCTGACTTTGACTTCCCTGCTGCCCCCGGTTGCAGGTCATGACGCGCAAAACCGCCCCCTCGGAGGAGGATGTTTTGTGAAACTGCCAGCCTGAAAGCATCAGGGATGCCGCAACGCCGGCAAACATCGTTCCAGCCATCCAGAGACGCCCGAAATGGAATGTGGACCACAGCAGGAATGGCAGTGGAATGAACCACAATGAAGGCGGCGCATACAATAGCAGGGCAGTGGCGACATTTTTTTCACCGGCCCACTTCAGAACGAGAGGCAGAAGTATCAGGGCAACCAGGTAAATTAGAAGGCATGTCCTGCCAATCACGCCGATTTTTTTGCGGAAAGTCGTCACTGCTTCGGGAGAAAAGACGGGTTCATTTCCCGGTCATGCACAGGGAGCGAGCTCGCCATATTTTCCAAAGGGGCATGAACCTGGATGCAACCGGATTTTTCGGTAGCTGTCCCGATCAAGGGGATTCCTTGCCACTCTTCTCAAGGCGAATTTCCAAATCCGAGCTCATTTCAGGAAGAAAATCGGGGTCATCTGCGACAGGCAGTCCCGGCGTGAGTCTGGAGGAGTCTCCACCATCCGCCTTCCAGGTCGCATCCTCGTTGTCAACCATAGGCCCAGGCTTGAGCCATATGGCCGTGCAGATCATGCTGAATACGGTGAGTATTGCCAGCATGAGCAATGATTCCAAAATAGTGAGGCCGGACGATGAGAGGCGGCTGCTTGACAGCCGTCCTGAGGGAAAGCGCATGAGAGAAAAACCGGGGGAGTCTTACGGCGTGTTGGGAGCGCGCTCAAAAGAGATCATGCTCGCGTCGGAGTTCCTTGGGAACATAGGTGCCAGGAGCGGTGCGGCTGCCCTGGCCGCCATAATAACTGCCATTGTGGCTGTGCCCGAAAGGGTAGGTGGAGCATCCGGTCAAGCCGGCGATTGTGGTCAGAAGGAGTAGCATGAAGAGTTTCATGAAGGTCATGGGAGAACGAATGTTGATCACAGGCGGAGAATCCGCGCCATTTTGCAGGCGTATTGTGAGGCATTGGGTCGCGAAATGCAAGCCTCATCTCCCAAGACATCGCGAACCCGCTCGTCCACGGGCTGGTTTGAAGGAGTTTGGAACCGCTCAAGCGTGGGTCACTTGGAAGATGCGCCGTCAGCGGCGGAGTTGTTGACAGATGTGTCTAAAAAGAAGCCTAAATTGAGAGAGAAAATCTTGGACAACTTCGCATCCCGCGCCACATTTGAGCGGCCCATCCTCCCGAATGCGCACAGTCATCCAAAGATTTTTTTCGTTCACCGCTGAAAATGTGGTGCCTGAAATCTATGCCGCCCTGGGGTTGGTCTATCTCATCCTGCTTTTTGTCACGCTTGCTAGTGTCTCAAAGACCCAAACAAACGGCAAATTGGCATGGTTTATGATCGTTCTTTTCCTGCCAATGCTCGGAATGTATTTTTATGCGTTCTGGAGCCTCATCAAAGCCGATTACTCATTTTTGACACGCCTTGGTTTCGCGCGCTCCAGGAGCGCGCCTTTCAGGGAAGTTCAAAAGTCCGCGCCCTGACACGTTGAATTTGAGCTGTATTCCCAAACTCTCATGAGCCATTCACTCCCAAGTATATCACGACTTAAATGCCCGCATCATTCATTACGGCCCGTTTTGCTTGCCCTGGCGGGTGTTTGGGGGCTGGCGCATGGCCAGATGATTGAGCCGATGCTTCCTGTCCAGCCCTCACAGCCAGAAGGTTTTTTCCCGACACTCAGCGACATGTCCGTGCTGAGGGGCAATGATTACCCTCGAAGCTTGACGCGGGGCAACATGGGGGAGGAGGGGCCGGATCTGCGCATGCAGGCTGGCAGTGGATTGTTTCATTACACCGGGCCCGAAGCCAACTTTTACCAAGATTACGGCGCATTTTTCCGTCCCCTGGATCATGTGTTGGGAGTCTTCACGCCCAATGACGCCTGGACACTTGAGAATCAGCGAGTGAGCAACCTGTCAATGTCGCTCGACGGACGTTTGGGTGCTCTAACGCGCCGTTTTTCGCCCGAAAACGCGCACGTCAAACTCGGCCTGCTTTATTTTGATGTGCTTTGGTTTGGTGGAGGCGTGGTGTATTCGGATTTCCACGGTGGCCGCAATTTTGAAGGTGATAATGAAGACGGTTGGACGGGGTACATTGATGTGGCGGTGCGCGGTTTGCTTCGCATCACAGACACCATTTATGTCTCAGCCGTGGCCGACTTGATGTACCTGCCGTTCGAAAACGAGTTGGCGTTGCGTTTCGGTAATCATAATGTACCCGCCGTGTTTTTCAGGATCAACTACGGCGAGTCTTTTGGCCCCTGGGATTTTTTGTTGTACAGCGAGTTTCGCGGAGTCCCTGGACTGGATTTTTACGCAGACGCGGATTCACCGGCAATTGATCGCGCAGGCCGGTATTATTTTGGATTTAATAATGTTAGGACAAACGAATTTCAAAGTGATGAGCAGGCATATTTTTCAAATCGCCTTGGTTTTAAGGCCACTCGCCCTGTGTTCGACGAACAGTGGCGGCTGGGATTAGAGATGGATCACACGGACTTCTGGAGGACGTTTGGCTTTGAAGAACATCGCAAGCGCGAGCATGCGGCAATCTGGCTTGGGTATGAAGGGTCTGTCCTGCCCTTTGCCCCTCATCTCACATATGACATCTTCAGCATGGATGGCTACGATAGCATTTGGCACCGTGCATACCTGCGTTTGAACGGTCGGCTCACGGAAAACCTTCATTGGACCGGTATGGGTGGCTACCGTTTCACCACAGGAACAACTGCAGAGGCCAATCGTTTCATATGGGATGTGGGTCTTGATCACACACTCACCAAAAACACCCGTCAGTTCCTGAATGTTGGGGAAAATTTCTTCAATAACGAGTTCCTTCCTGAAACCCGTACCGCACGTTATGCGCGTTACACTCTTGAGCAGCGCATAGACAAAACCTTTGCCATTCGAGCTTTCGCACAATATTCAGATCGCGAGCAGTTGAACGATGAACTGGAATTAAGAGATCGCTGGGGTATCGGGATGTCGTTGATTTACCAACCGCTGGATTTCACCAGTGTCAGGGGCACCCTCATGTATGAAAGTATTGAAAAAAGTGGGGACTTCGGAGATGTGGATAGATGGTTGTACAGGCTTGAACTCCAACAGCAGCTTGGCTTCCGGCTCACTGGGCGGATATTCTACCAATATGAAGACCGCCAGGGGCTGAACAATGACTTCAAAGAACACTTGACCGGACTTTCCATGAGAAGGTACTTTTAATTCGAATTTCCCCGCATCATCACTCTCGCTCACCCTCCACACCTAAAAACAATGAAAACAGTGACTCACCCGCGTCAAAATCAACGAATCCAGCGGCAAAGCCGGCTTCTGGCCGGAGGTTTGCTTCTGGCTGCTGCATCAATTCCTTTTGCGGCAGACGCTCAAACCTACCTCGCCCTGCCCGACAAGGGCGTGGAAACACAAAAAGATGTTCCCGCCGACTTTCACAAGTACTTCGGTCAACGGATTAATTCCTGGCGTGATCGCCAGCGCCAGATCGCCAAGCTGGATCTGGATGCCGACATGAATCAGGACGGCGTCCTCAGCAACACCGACCCCGCAGATAGCGGCAGTTTTGAGTCCACTCCTCCCGGTGTTGTGCTTGGAGTTGGCGAACTCACACGCATGGTGATCCGTTTGATCCCCTATCGAGTGGATTTCGATGGTGAAGTTGTTGTCACACTCGAAGTCGAGGGCATCAATCGCGGTGCCAGAACTGGCGAGTTCGAGACTTTGGACGAGGAAATCGCGTCCATGGGTCATGTCCGTGTTTGGAGAAACAAGGACAAGAAGGATTTGCTGCTGGATTCAAGGGACCCGACAAAGCGCGTCGTCGAATTCACCACCGACTACAAAACCTACCCGTACAACCTGCCCCTTGCGGTGCCGCGCTTCTTTTTTGTCGAGGGTGTAAATTCTTCCCCGCTTTATTCCGGGGATGTTCGCATTCTGGTGACTGTTTCGCATCGTCCTCCCGGACAGGCCCCTTACGCGCAGACGACCAGCGCTAAAAATGTCGAGCCTGAGGTTCAGGCTCCGCCGGAAAGAGTGGGCATCAAAAGCTTCCGCACCAGCTTTGACCATGTGCTCATGACAGTCACTCCCAATCATGTGCCCAAGGAGTTTATCAATGGCAACAATGAAGGCGTGTGGGTTGCCCCTCCCGGCAAAAGTTACTGATACCCGGAGACAGGTGAGTCATTCGCATTGAGTCAATCGCCCTGATCGTGTGTTTCCGCCGGCTTGCTGGCGGTTGACATGGATCGGGGCGATTCTTTTCAATCAAAACAAGCCTCTTCCTTCCAAATCGCAGAACATGGGACAGCATTTCTTCAAATCCGGCATTCTTGCAACGGTCATACCCTGTGTGATAGGGGGATGCTCGAACTCCCCGCAGGAGCAGGATCCCCTGCCGCCTCCGGCGTTGATCGCCCAGACGCAGGGAGAGGCGCCGAAGCCAGTGAACACAATGGTGTTCGCTCCGGGGGACACTCTCGAGCTTTTTGTCAAAGAGGATGTCACGCTCAATGGCAGTTATCAGGTGCGCGAGGGCGGGTACATTGTCATTCCGAGAGCGGGACGAATCCAGGTCGCCGGGCTTGATCGGAACATGGCGGAGGCAAGGGTGAAGGAAATTCTCGAAAAAACCCAGCTCGCGGTGGCGACAGTGCTTGTCGAACGGACTTCGAAGTTCCCGGTTTCCGCGCCAGGCACCACGCCGATAGCCGCCATGCCCAAGGTCATGGTTTTCATCACGGGTGCTGTGCCCAGGTCCGGTGTTCATCATATTCCGGTCAACGGCACACGACCCATTGGCGCCTACGAAGCGCTATTGATCACGGGTGGTACCGGCAAATTCGCGCGCGAGGATAGGGTGGAAATCTATCGAACCGACGCGCAGGGGAAACGCCAGCGCGCGGTGTTCGACCTCAAAGCGGTCAGGCAGGGCGCTGCCGAAGACCCTCCGATCGGGGAGGGCGACATCATTCATGTGCCGGAAAAAGTCTTCGGTTTTTGAGATGCCGCATGACTTTGGCGGCGCGGGCATCATCCGGGATGATCCGCGCGCCAGCCTCAATAAAGAGAGCGTCATGCTTGAAAACGTCCCGATGAACCGCTTTGATGTTTCATGAACCCCAGGCAGTCCTCCAAATCTCAAAAAGGCAAGCTCGACTCCTCGAAGTTGATCCGCCTCCTGCTTCAGTTTGAGGATTACTGGCGCTTGATGGCGCTCCTCTTCGCCCTTGGGCTGCTTTCCGGCGCCGGTTACTTTGTGTATGCGCGCGCCACCTTCGAGTCCACCGCGCTGATTCGAATCAACCAGTTTGTTGACGCGGCAAAAGCGGCCTCGGGCGCGCAGAGGGACAATAACATTGCCCTGATGCGCTCCCTGTCGAAGCAACTGACCTCGGATTTCTACCAACTGGAGGCGGCCAAAAAGCTTGGCGTGGCCACCGCCTCGACCACGGCGGTGGACTTGCGGGCCAGCTTGATCCCCGCCATCCGAATCGGGTTTCTCGACCAGAGTCACATCCAGCTTCGCGTCATCTCCTACAGGCCGCGCATCGTGCGCGAGTTTCCGCAGGCCATGATCGAGGCCTACGAGGGCGCGCGCAAGCGCCTGCGCAACGAATACAGGGACAAAGCCATCGCCCGTTATGTGGACGAGCTGGCGGATGTCCGCGCCAAAGTCACCTCGCAGTTGGACTCGCGTCTGAAATTCGAGGAGGAGAGCGCCCTGGCCAGCGCGCAGATCGAGCTTGAGCGCCTCAGTGACGTGCCGGTGCAGCAGGTGCGCGTGCGCTACAAACTCCAGGAGATGGACGGCGTGCGCCAGGTGCTCAAGGACCAGGGCGGCACTTTGGACACCGTGGGCACACTGGCCCTTCTGACCAGCATGACCTCCGACAAGGACGACCCGCTGAGCGTGGGGCGCATCGTCCGCCGCACGGGCGACCCCAGGACATCGGCGCCGGCCACATTCCAAACACCGGAGATGGCCAAGGAGTACAACCAGATCGTCGTCCAGCCCGATATGGTCGAGGGCATCGAGCCCTGGCGCGAGCTGGACAAGAAAAAAAGGTCCCTTGAGGAAAAAATGGCGCAAAGCCGCGCCAAGTTCCTCGACGACCATCCGGAGATGATCAAGCTGCGCGAGGAGCTCAGGGAGACCGTCTCGGCGCTGGAACTGGAGTTGCAGGTGGCCCGCAGGGCGTTTGATCTGGAGTATGAAAAGCTCAAGGAGCAGTTGGTCGAGCTGGAGGCGAAGCTGCCGGACTACTACAAGGCGGCCAAAAGCTACGACGAAAAGAAGCTGGCCTACGAGTTGATGGAGAAGGGCCAGCTCGCCTGGGACAAGGCCTACGAGCAGTTGTCCCGGCAGATCGAGGGCCTGGAGTTCGGATCCGACGAGTCCGCCGTGAGCCTCGAGTTCCGCGGCTTCACCGACATCCGCAGCGAGGCGCCCGTCTCGCCCAACAAATCCAAGCTGCTCATGCTCGGCTGCCTGCTCGGGCTGGGGATGGCGGGCGGCGTGCCCTTCCTGCTCAAGCAGATGGACAGCACGGTCACGGACTTGAATGAGTTCGAGGAGACCCTGGGCATCCCCGGCATCGGCCTGGTGCCGTTGACGGACCCGGAGGTTCTGGAGGAGGTGAACCGCTCCCAGACCGTCGGCTCCAAGGTGCCCAACGCCCTGCTGGAAAACTTCCGCCTTATCCGCAGCAGCATCCTTTTGAACCGCAGCCCCATGGGCGAGGCGCGCGTCATCATGCTCACCAGCGCGCGCCCCGGCGAGGGCAAGACCACCGTCTCCGCCAACGTGGCCTGGGCCTTCTCCTCCATGGGCGAGAAGACCCTGCTCATTGACTGCGACTTGCGACGCGGCCGCGTCCACAACGTTGCCGGCGTGCCCAACCTGCCCGGGCTCACCCGCCTGCTCACCGGCCAGGCCACGCTGGAGGAGTGCCTGGTCAAGTCCCCCGCCGAAAACCTCTGGCTGCTGCCGCGCGGGCAGGTCATCGCCGGCACGACCGAGCTGCTGAACACGGAGGTCTTCTCCCAGTTGCTCGACAGCCTGCGCAAGCAGTTCTCCAGAATCATCCTGGACACGCCGCCCGTGCTCGGCCTGAGCGAGACGGCCTTCCTGCAAAACCACGCCGACGGCGTCGTGCTCGTCGTCAGGTCCGCCTCCACCCCGCGCAGCGATGTCACCGCCGCCTTCCAGCAGTTGGAAAAGCTCGGCGGCCACTTCTTCGGCTTCGTGCTCAACAGGGTGGACTTCTCCAAGCGCAGCAACCACTACGACTACTACTACTACTCCTCGAACTACTACGACTCCAACTGGGAGGAGGAGGAGAAAGAGGACCGGGAAGCCGACGAGCGCCCCGGGCGGAAAAAGCGCCGCGGCAGCAGCCAGGCGGCGTGAAACCGGCCCCGCCTCTCAGCAGCGCATCAGGCAGTAGCCAAAGTCCAGTTCGCGGCCCCCGGCGGCCGAGGGCTTCACAGGGATCACCGGGTTCAGCAGGTAAAGCTGGCGGCGACCGTCCACCGTGTTGTCGGCGGTGATCACCAGCGCCGCCTTCCGCAGCCCCACCAAGTGCTTCAGCGTGGCGTCCAGCCGCTTGCTCACCATCCCCGCCAGCACCCCCGCCGTCCGCGGCTGGCCGTCCGAGAGGATCTGCAAAATCCTCCGGCGCGTCGGCTCGCCCAGCGCCGCATACACCGTGTCGGCCGGGATGACCTGCGGCGGAGCCGCCGGCAGGGTGGGGGGCGTGGCAGGAGTGCTCATGGCGGGATTTTGACCGAACCGGCCGCCCCTGGCAAGTCCCGCGCAACATTCGCAGGCCGGGCGCGGGCTCCATCCACCGGGAAAAACCCCGCCGCCCGTCCAGGAGCAGATTCCGAACCCGCGCCAAAGACCTTTCCGCCACCCCGGCAGCCTGCCCTGCCTCCGCGCGACTCCTTTCCAGCGCCAGCGCAGCCTGCCCGCCACCGCCAGCAACCTCCCGCGCCGCCAAAGCCGCATCCCCGCCCCGCCAATAACCCCGAACGCCGCGATTGAAGAAAGTCGTTTTGCGCGGTGAGAACGGTGCGATGGG
>ERZ761609.584-NODE-584-length-40704-cov-51.998819_pt1 | contig 40704 bp, 38 predicted proteins | sample MGYA00511163_ERZ761609 | MGnify/ENA primary metagenome ERZ761609 (study PRJEB28899, sample SAMN02445070) | bioreactor sludge metagenome | biome: EBPR sludge | place: Australia: Brisbane, Thorneside Wastewater Treatment Plant | collected 2011-12-16 ...
ACGAGATTGGTCAGTGACTGGAGTTCAGACGTGTGCTCTTCCGATCTCCGGCCGGCCCGGCTCTACTCCGACCGTAACGATTCCATCAGCGGTGCGTGCAGCGCGGCACGCACCGCTCCCCACGAAGCCAGTAACCCTCCCCCCAGGATCAACCCCACGATTCCCGCTACGTTCATCAGCGGTAGTACGGTTCCCCGCTCCCACAGCGCCGGACCGATCGCGATCAACGCACAAATCGTCCCCGCCCCCAGACCCGCCACCAGCAAAGCCGCGTTCTCCAGCAGCAGCAACCGGCCAATTTCACCCCGCGAAAACCCCGCCGCCCTCAACAGCCCCAGTTCCCTGCGCCGTTCCAGCGCGTTCCTCAGCAGCACCGCCGCCAGTCCCAGCGTTCCCAGCAGCAGCCCCAGCGCCCCCAGCGCCTGAAATGTCGATATGTAGGTGTTGTCCACCCGTTGAAAATCCGCCAGCCTCGCTGACGTGGACTCCACCTCGATGGCATAATCCCCCAAAGCCCCCTCCAGTTCCTCCGCAACCCCCGGATCCCCTTCAATCAAAAAGACCCTCGCCCCCTCAATCCCTGGGAACAGGCGGATGAAGTCTTTTTCACTAATGATGATTTCTCTTTGAAATATGCTTGTCTTCAGAGCCCCCACCAGCCGCAACCGGACCGGGTCCGCCCCCTCGCGCTCAATCTCGATGATGTCGCCCAACTTCTTGTGCAGTACATACTGCATCGAGTGAGCGTCGGCGATCGCAGGCACGACGCCACTGTCCTGCTGCCCCTCAAGCAGCAACCACGGATTGGCTTCACTCTCGGCCGAAGCCGCCTCGGAATCCGCGAATCCGAACCTTCCTTCGCGCAAAAACGCTCCCGGCGCCCCCAAAATGCGCGGATTTCGTGGTTGATAGAGGTTCAAACACGACACATCGTCGCCCGGCTTCAGCCGGAACCGCGTCCAGCGCAAATTCGGCCACGGATCCAGATTGAGAGCCTCGCGCCCCGCCGCCGTGTTCGGATCCGGCACCAGCGCCGCCTGCGACTCCGCAATCAGGCTGAATCCGCCTGTCCCCGAATCCCGGCGCGCCGGGTCCGTGACGTCTCCATGCCGGAACGACTCCAGCGAAATCAACAGGAAAGAAGCCGCCGCGATCAACGCCACCGCCAACACGCTCCGCCCCGGACGCCACCCCGCGTTCCGCGCCGCCAGCGCCGCTACCGCCGCCCAACCCGCCTCGGCCGGAATCACCAGAAACGGCCGGCGCAGCACCGCCGCCGCCGCCGTCAGAAAAGCCGTCAACAACAGGACACCACCCAGGAAGAACCCCGCCGCCGCCGGGATCGCCCCCACCGCCGAAGGAACCAGCACCGCGATCGCCAGTGCCAGCGCCAGAACCGGCGCCCAAAGCCCCGCTCGCCCGGTCCGGCCCCGTCCCGGACCGGCCATCAGCCCGCGTGGCGTCAGATCCTGCCAACCCCGCAGCGTCCACCAAACTGCCAGTACCGCCACCGCCAACCCCGCCGCCGCCCCCGCCGCCAGCAGCGCCGGGTCCACCGCCAGTTCAATCAGCGTCGTTCGGGTGGCCCCGATCCACCACGTCCGCAGCCCATACAGCACCAGACCCGCGTAGCCCAAGCCCAGCGGAATCCCCACCGCGGTCCCCGCCGCCGCCAGCACCATCCCTTCCTGCAGCAACATGCCCCGCACCTGCCGCTGATTCAAACCCAGTGCGTGCAACAGCCCCACTTCACGCTGCCGCTGCTCCACCCCCAGCCGGAAGAACAAACCCATCAAAAACAGCGCCGAAACCATTACAAAGAAGCTGAAATAGAGGAAATATTCGCCGAAATCAGTCGATCCCAGCGCACTCTCCAGAGCCTGCCGCCTCACTTCAAGCAGCGTGAATCCCCCGGCCAGAGGATCCATCTCCGCCCGCAGCGCCTGCACCAACTCCGCCGGGTCCTCCGCGTACCGGATCGAGGTCACCGATCCATGCCGAGAACCCCAAAGCTTCCGTGCTATCTCAATCGGGATCCAGGCCTTCGGTGCCGTCCGGTAGCGGTCCCAATACTCCTCGTCTTTCGGCCGGATCCTCTTCAAATCCACGGGAAACGGCGGATCCCAACTGCCCAGCGACATCTGGTCGGTGATTCCGGGGTACTCGGGCGCCACGGTGCGGTCCGCGGCCAATCCGCGCATCGGCGCAATGCCCGCCACCTGGAACTCCGCCCGGCCGGTATTCAGTTCGCCGGTTCCACCCCAGAGCAGAAATTCCAGTTCCACTTTGTCACCCGCCCGCGCGCCCAGATCCGTGGCCGCCCACTCGTTCAGCAGTACCGGTGTCCCTTCGACCCGCGCAAGTGGCCGGTCGCCGTTCAATTCCGCCAGCGTGCGCTCGTCAGCCCCGGTAACCAGCGAGTACGGCACCGCCCGCCCCCGCGCCCGGATCGAACTCGCCAGGTATGTCGACAACGGCCGTTGCAGCACCCCCAGCGTCTTGCCCAGCGCCAGCGCGCGCTCAGCCGTCCTGTCGTCGATTAACGTGCTCCGGTGCTCGAGGGCCCACCCGCGCCCGTCCAACTCGCGCAACGTCAGCCCCAGATCCTCCAGCCGGAACCGCTCCTGAAGCCGCCGGACCGCCGCCTCCGCCGTCCCGCCCGACAGCAGAATCGTGTTCGCCCGGCCCTCCTGCTTCAGTTCCTTTCCCAGAAATTCAAGCGAGACGTACACCGCTCGCAGTTCGCCTTGCGACGGGGAGAGCGAAAACTCCGGCTGCACTGGCGGCGCCACCGGGTCCGCCACCTCGAACCGGATCGTCCTCGCCACGTCATCACGCCGCCCTTGCAGGAACTCGCGCGGGATATCCGAGGGCTCCTCGAACCGCAGCAGCAAGCTGTCCCCCGTCGCCGCGCCAAATTCGCGCGCCAGCGCAGGACTCAGCATAACCGCGCGGCCCGACGCTGCCTGCGCCGGTGCCCCATGAAAGCTGTAAAACCGGTCATCCACCCCAAAAATCGCCACCCGGTTCGCCCTCTTCTGCGAACTTTGGTGGACCGCCGCCCCCTCCAGCGCAATCAGCGGCACCGCCCGAAACGGGTCCCGGAATTCGTCGGCCAGCGAGGCGCGGAAGAAGTTCCGCCCGATCAGCGCCTGTTCGGTGGCCCCCAACCGGCCCACCGCCAACTGGTGCAGACTAGTGCGCACCGAATGCCCGGTCAGCAGCGCTCCGCAGAGGACGGCCGTCGCGATCGCCGCCCCGCCCAGAATCGCCAGATTCGTGCGCGAATACCAGGCCAGCGACCTCTTCAGGTAGATCAGGCCATTCATTGCTGACCCGCGCTCTCCGTCATCACCCCGCCCGCCAGCGACGCCTGCCGCCCGAAGCGCGCCGCCAGTTCGCTGCTGTGGGTGACCAGCACGATCGACATCCGCCGCTCCTTCTGCAGTTGATCCAGCAGCGCCGCCACGTTCGTCGCCGATTCCTGGTCCAGATTGCCCGTCGGCTCGTCGCACAGCAGCAGTTTCGGTTGCCGGATCAACGCCCGCGCAATCGCCACGCGCTGCTTTTCGCCGCCGGACAGTTCGCCCGGCCGGTGCCGCAACCGGTGTGACAGCCCCACTTCATCCAGCAGCCTTCGCGCGCGCGCCGGCGCCTCCGGATCCCGCGGTCCCACCAGCAGCGGCGTCAGCACGTTCTCCACCACAGTCAACTGCGGCAGCAGACTGTGGTCCTGAAACACAAACCCAACCCGCGTATTCCGGAACAGCGCCTGCTCGGGTTCAGGCAGTTTGTAGGGGTCCACGCCGTCCAGCGCCACGGACCCGCCCGTCGGCGGTTCCAGCGCCCCGAGAATCTGCAGCAAAGTGGATTTGCCGCAGCCGCTCGGGCCCATCACGGCCAGAGCTTCCCCTTCTTCCAGCCGGAATGTCACCCCGTGCAGGATCCGCAGATCGCCTCCCGGCGTCGCGTAGCTTTTTGCAATGTCTTCAACCTGGAGCATGTCGGCGAATCAACCCCGGACTCCCATTGCAGCACACTAGGCAGGCGCCGCTGCCGCCCGCGGGCTGATCAGCGAGTGATAGACCGCCAGGGTCCGCCGCGCCATCGTCTGCAGTGACCGCTGCTGGGCCACCCCCAAATGCCCGGAAGCCCCCAGCGCCCGCGCCCGGACCGGGTTCTCCGCCAGTTCCAGCAGCGCGTCGGCGATCGCCGGCGCGTCGTCCGGAGCCACCAGCAAACCGCCTTCGCACGCATCCACGTGCTCCAGCAGCGCCCCCCGCGCCGGCGCCACCACCGGCACCCCGCTCGCCATCGCCTCCAGCAGATACAACCCCTTCGGATCGTCGTAGACCGGCGGCACACAGAAGGCGTCCAGCGAAGACAGATACTTCAGCTTCTCGATCCGCCCCAGTTCGCCCAGATACCGGAAGTCCCCGCCCAGACCCCAGTCCGCCAATTGCGCTTCGATCGACGACAAATAGCCCTGGTGCTCCGGCGCCAGATACCCTGCCGCTTCCAAACGCGCGGGCCCGGTGTACCGCCCCCGGAACTCGCGCCACGCCTCCGCCAGCAGGTGCAACCCCTTCTCCGGCGCAATCCGCGCCAGATAGCCCACGCGAAACACCCCGTCGTCCCGCTCCGGAGCCCGCGTGAAGTCCTCCGCGCGCAATCCGAGCGGCGTTGTGTGGACCCGCGCCCGCGGCAGGTCCAGATACCCCGCCATGTGATCGGCGTACCAGTCACTGATCGAGATAAATCCGTCCACCGCCCCGGCGTGTTCGCGGATCAACTCCCGCGCCTGCGACTGGTATGGCTCGAGTAACTGGTCCAGAAACAGGTCCTCGCCCTGCATCGTCACCGTCACCGGGCCGTCGTACACCTCCTTGATCGATGGCGCGATCGAAATCAGCAGCGCGTTCGGCAGATTGATGATGTCCGGCCGGGGTTGGTCCCGCAGCCAGCGCTCGAACTTCCGGAACTCCTTCATCAGCCGCCCGCTCCGGCCTTCGAGCATCGAAACGGTCATCTCCCCCAGAAACTTCGGATTCACGTCGATGGACCGCCGCGCCGCCGCCTCCAGCGCCCAGCGGCCATCCCAAAGCCGGTCCAGCAGCCACGGTGTATGGCGAAACAGCGCGGAATTCTGCTGCAAGTACACCGAAATGCCCCCAAACAGCACTTTTGTGCGGCTGGAAGCGTTGTTTTCATCGGTTTTCGTCGGTGTGTAGACGGGCATGAGCGTCACTTCATGCCCCTGGCGGATCAACTCGCCCGCCAGCGCGTTATCGCGCAGACAGGAGCCGCAATACATGTTCGCGGCCCCGGCAGTCAGCGAGAGGATCTTCATAACGGTCTATTTCAGAGCGCCGGTCAGTGCCGGTTCCTCCACCATCTGGAACGCGCGCCGCGCGTACAAATGATCGAACAGATTGCCTTCGTGGGGCTGGTCCCAACTGATCACGTTCGTCGGCACCGCCCCGATGTTCAACCGGCCCACGTGTGGCGAAGCCAGCAGGCGATTGATCAGCGCCGGGTTGCGCGTGATTGCCGTCACCACCAGCGTCGGCCCCAGCACTTCCGGAATCTCGCGCTCCTCCACCTCCAGCACCGACGCGAACGGGAACAGATATTCCTTGTTCGCCAGCGGGTGTTCGGGACTGTCGCAACGCACGATCGTCGGCAGAACGTAAGTGCAACCCTCCCACTCCACGCAACGCCCGGCGCGATGCTTCGCGCTCACCTCGCGCGCCCCCGCCTCCGCCAGACCCGCGTCCACCATCCCGCTGATCCGCCGGCCCACTTCCGGATTGGCGAACGGCGCGATCCCGGCCTCCGGATCATCCGCGGCCCGGGGGCGGATCACGGCCAGGCGTTCAGCCAGCGCCTCCGCAATCGCATCGCCATGCCGGGTCACCCAGACCCCCGAGGCGTTGATGCACGACCGCCCACCGTTATCGGCGATCGACCGCGCGATGATGTCGATGTACTTCTCCCAGTCGTCGATGCAGTCGTCGCCGATCACGACCTTCGAATACCCCGGCCCGTGCAGTTCAATCCGCGGATCCGTGGCCCAGTTCTTCACCGCGCCCACGTCGCCGAACAGCATCCCCCGGCCGGTCGAGCGCAGAATCTCGTTCGCGCCGCCATGGTCCGCCGGGTAGTAGCAGAACGCCTCCGGCGGCGCGCCCGCCTTCAGAAACGCCTGGATAATACGCATCGGCGTCCACGGTTCTGCCGACCCCGGCTTCAGCACCAGCGGCGTCTTCAGCGCCACCGACGGAATCCACAGCGAATGCACCGCCGGCGAGTTCGACGGCAGCACCACCCCCAACGAATTCCCGCGCGGGAAAAACGAAACCGGCGAGCCCTCCATCGAGTACCCCCGGTCCAGCACCTCGAGCGAAAGCCCTCGCGTCAGCCCCGCCAGCACCGTCTCCATCGACGTGAACATGGCATGCACCTTCGCCATGTTGCGCCGGATTAGCACCCACGGCATCCCGGTCGTCGCCGAGGTCTGTTCGACGTAATCCTGCGGCGACTGTCCGGCCTCGCCCAAAGGCAAAGTCTCGTTCAGGAAAAACTCCCCGGCCCGCGCGCACATCGCGATCAATTCGCGCGTCGAAAACCCGGTCAGCGCCTGCCGCGCCTCCTCCTGTTTCCGCAAGTCCCGGCGAATCAACCCGAAATTGGCCTGCGAGACCTCCGCCATCGGCTCGCGCGTCAGAAAATGGACCGCCGGCGCCGTGTCGATCGAGCGGTACTCCCGCCCGTGGCGCAGAATCGGAATGTGCAGCACTAGTACACCCCCTCCACCACCGACTTGTCCAACTTCTGGAACGGCCGCACATTGCGCACTCCATCCCACGGATACTTCTCGTAAGGCACATCCCGCTCGGCTTCATCCCGCTCCAGGAAGCGCGGCATGAAGAACTCCCGCGTCAGCGTCGTCAATCGCACCCGCCCCGTCTCGCCATAGCCGACCACCTGCGACGGGTTCGCCGGGTCCACCACCTCCACCATCGCCCGCGGCGACGGCGGATAGTACACAATCGCCCAGTCATCCTCCGCCCGGACCGGCCTCGACACCGCCAGACCCATCAACGTGTTCCCGTACGTCGGCGCGAACGCCACCCCTTCCAGCAATTCCTCGTGCGCGAACCGGACCCACTGCGGCGTCATCTCCGTTCCCCCGCAGAAAATGCCCTGGATGCCCGCTTTCCGCAGGCTGATCCTCTCACACAGCGCCTCCAGCAACTTCGGCGTCGTGAACATGCACTTCACGCTGTCGTGCGCCTTCAGAATCGTCAGCGCCTGGTCGATCACGTGGCGTTTATACGCCTCCACCTCTGCCATCGCGCCCCGTTTGATCAGCTTGATCACCCAGCGCGGGTCCAGATCCACCGAAAAACACGTCCCGCCCCGGTGCTGCGCCAGGTGCTCCACGGCCAGCCGCAAACGCCGCGGACCCGACGGCCCGACATGGACCCAGTCCGCGCCCTTCGGGAAGCCGTCGTCGGGCAGCGTCGTCGAGAAGTGCTCGTAATCGATCCGGAAGTCTTCGGACGAGATCCGCGACTTCGGCACTCCGGTCGATCCGCCCGTCTCGAAGACATAGATCGGCTTGCCCGCCAGTCCGCGCGGTATCCAGCGCTCCACTGGCCCGCCGCGGAGCCATTCGTCCTGGAAAAAGCCCAGTTTGTCGAGATCCTGGTAGTTGTGGACCTCCTTGCGCGGATCCCAGCCCAGTTTCGCGGCATAGTCGAGCCAGAACGGCGCGCCGGTCTCCGGCGAGAAATGCCATTCGATCATCTCGCGGGTCCAGGCGTCGAGACGTTCGCGCGCGGCGGCCATCCGCGGTTCAAGTTCGGGAGAGATGGATAGAGCGGTTGCCATGAAAGGATCCTTAGGGGGTTACACACAGTGTACTGCCATTGATGGCCCGGCTAGTATCCTGGATGCGCCGGCGCCGCGGCAAAGTCGAAAAATCCGGACCGCCCGCCGCTCGCGGGGCACTGGCGCGGCCGGCCGCGGTCACAAAACCGAACCCGGTTCCGGAATCCGCCCGGCCGAGCCAACCCATTGAAACAAAAGAGCCATCATGGGCTTCACTGCAAATGCCGGGCGCGTGTGCACGTCTCATCCATCGAATAGTAAAAATACTTTCACGTAGCAGGGTCCTTCACCGATATGGATGACTATGATTGGAACGATTCAAAACTGGAGCTTGACGGCGCGCCTCGTGGCCGCGTTTGTCGTACTGGGACTGGTGGCCATACCGGCGGGATTGGTCAGTGTTTGGAAGTTGAATGGCGCCTCCGCGCGCCTGGACGAGGTCGCGCGCACGGAGATGCCCGCCGCCGAAAAAGCGATCGAGGTGGAACGGGCGATTCTGAATGCCCGGATTCACTTCATTTACTTCCTGACCACCCAGCGCCCGGGCAGTCAGGAGGCGGGCCGCGAATGGCTCGCCAAGGCCGGAAGAGCGCTCGCCGAACTCGAAGCCCTGCGCCTCGACGGTGAATTGGGCGGCGCCGTCGAGCGCCTCGGCGAAGCCTACCGCGGCTATTCGACGCGCCTGGACGAGGTCTCTTCGATGATCGCCGCCGGTCAGCAGGAGTCCCCCGCCTATGCCCCCGCCTCCGCCGAGTGGACCCGCCTCGGCGGCGTTCTGGTCGCCACCGCCAACGAGATCAGCGGCAAGAAAATGACCGTTGTCACGCAGGACAACATCGCCGCTTCGGAGAGCCTCGCCGAAGCCATCCGCGTCACCGGCGCGGGTTTCAGCGCCGCCCTGCTCATCGGCCTGACTGTCATCCTGCTGACCCTTCGCAGCGTCACCCGGACCCTGCGCCGCCTCGTCAACAGCCTCAGCAGCGGCGCCGCCGAGGTCAGTACCGCCTCGAATCACCTCGAACAGAGTTCGCAGACGCTCTCGAGCGGTTCCTCGCGCCAGGCCGCCGCCATGGAGGAAACCTCCGCTTCCTGCGTCGAAATCAGCTCGCTCGTCGAGCGCAATGTCGAAAGCGCCCGCTCCGCCGCCGCCATGGTCGACGAATCGCGCCAGCGCTCCGAAGCCGCCGGCTCCACCCTCGACCAGATGCGAGCCTCGATGTCCGCCCTCAAGACCGCCAACGTCAAGAGCCAGAGCATCATCAAGGTGATCGACGAAATCGCCTTCCAGACCAATATCCTCGCTCTCAATGCCGCGGTGGAAGCCGCCCGCGCCGGAGAAGCCGGCCTCGGTTTCGCCGTCGTCGCCGAAGAGGTCCGCCACCTGGCCCAGCGCTGTGCCGAAGCCGCCCGGGAAATCACCGGTATCATCAGCGAATCCACCAACCGCAGCGGAGACTCCGTCGCTCTCGTCGAAGCAGTCGAATCCTCCATCCGGACCGTCATCGAAATCGGCGCCCGCATCAAACCTCTCGTCGACGAGGTCTACGCCGGAGGCTCCGAGCAAAGCCGCGGCATTCAGCAGGTCGCCCAGGCGCTCAATCAGATCGAATCCGTCGCCCAGGACACCAACGCCACCGCCGAAGAGACCGCCGCCGCAGCCGAGGAACTATCCGCCCAGGCCGTCGCCCTCAGTCAGGCTTCCAGCGAACTTGCCGCTCTCGTCAACGGCAGGTGACCCGCCGCAAATCGGACCTGAATGTAAATTCTCTGGACATCCTGTATCTCCTCGGATAGACTGCCTTAACGGCCTTTTCCCGGCCAAGATGCAAATTTGCGCAGTCTAGGAGGACACTTGTATGGATCCTGAAGTCGCTGTAGGAGGGGGTCTCGCCATCTTCGGCGGACTCTTCATGCTTGTCTGGCTCGCGGTCGTCGCCCTGATGCTCGCCTCTCTCTGGAAGACCTTCGCCAAAGCCGGCGAACCCGGCTGGGCGGGGATCGTCCCGATTTACAACCTCGTCGTGCTGATGAAAATCGTCGGACGGCCTGTCTGGTGGATCATTCTCTTCTTCGTTCCGCTGGTCAACATCGTCGTGATTTTCCTCGTCTACATGGACCTGGCCAAGAGCTTCGGCAAAGGCGCTGGCTTCGCGCTTGGCCTGCTCTTCCTGGCCCCCATCTTCTGGATGATCCTCGGCTTCGGCAGCGCCCGGTACCTCGGACCCTCGGCGCCGGCCTCCCCGGCTGTCGCCACAGCCTGACGAAAACCATACCCAAAAACAAGGAAGGGGGCCGCCCGCCGGGCAGCCCCCTCTTGTTTATGACCTGGCAACCGGCTAGCCGGCGAAGGTCCAGCCCTTCCGGAACGTCGGCTTCAGGTACTGATTCGCTTCATTGTTGTTCGTGAAGCGCATCTTTGCCGCGTCGTATTCGAGTTTGCCCTCCACGCGCAGCGCGATCACCCCCAGCAGCATCCATTCCACGAACGGCGCGGCCACGTCGAAGTTCGAGCAAGCCGGATCGCCGCCCTTGCAGGCCCGGATCCAGTCCCGGTAATGGCCCGGCGACCGGCTGAGCAGCGGTTCCGGGAAGCGGTAATCCTTCATCTTCGCCACCGGGACGTGCCGCGTTCCGGTTCCGTACGTGCCCGTCGTGATCATTCCTTTGTCGCCGATGAACAGGCTGCCGTCCGGTCGCGGGAAGCGCTTGTTCGGGTCCTCCATCACCTTCTGGAACTCCTCGTAATTGAAGCTCCCGCCGATCATGCCCGTGTAGGCGGGCCGTTCCCCGGCGCGCATCGCCGCCATCCGTCCCTTCATCAGTGCCGGACTCGACGGCAGATCGCCCAGAATCTCGCCTTCGGGCACTCCCTTGATCTTGGGCGTCTCCTCGCAACCGTCGTGCCAGTACAGCGTCACCGGCGGCATCGACCCGCGGGCCGGAAACTCGAACTTGGTCACCGACTTCCGCGGGAACATGAAGTCGCTCACGCCTTCGCGGCTGATCGCCTCCACGCTCGTCGGCATCCCCAGCCGCAGCGCCATGTTCGGCGCCCCCAGAATGTGACAAGCCATGTCGCCCAGTGCGCCACAGCCGAAATCATAGAATCCGCGCCAGTTGAATGGCTGGTAGAAGTTTCCGTACTGATTCGGATACCCCTCGCCTCCGATGGTGAACGGTCGGTCCGGCGCGATTCCCAGCCACAGATCCCAGGCCAGCGTCGACGGGATGGCATCGCCGCCCGCCGGCACCTTGCTCAATCCCTGAGGCCACATCGGACGGTCGGTCCAGGCATGAACCTCCGTCACGTTGCCGATCTCGCCCGCCCAGATCATCTCGGCGCACTGCCGCGTGCCCTCGTTCGAATATCCCTGGTTGCCCATCTGCGTGGCGACTTTGTACTTCCGCCCCGCGTCCATCAACTGCCGCGCTTCCCAAATCGTGCGCACGAGCGGCTTCTGCACGTAGACATGCAGCCCGCGCTGCATCGCCCACATCGCCGCGATCCCGTGCATGTGATCCGGAGTCGCCACGATGACGGCATCGAGGCTCCCGCGCTCGGCGTCGAGCATCTTGCGGAAGTCCTTGTACTTCTTCGCCTTTTCGTAGGTCGTGTACGTTCGCGCCGCGCGAGTGTCGTCCACGTCGCACAATGCCACGATATTCTCGCCGTCGCAGCCGCGCAGGTCACTGAAACCCTTGCCGCCCGCGCCGATCGCTCCGATGTTCAGTGTTTCATTGGGCGACTTGTAGCCCAGCGCCTTCAGCGAAGGAACCAGCCCGAAGCCGCCCAGCGGAACCGATCCCGCCAGCAGGGAACCGAAAAAGAAATGCCGTCTCGACGACGTGAGTGCCATTGCGCACCTCCCGCCGTCATTCTATGACATCAGTCCGCAGCGCGCGACTGCCCTGCCCCGGGCGCCGCCGTCTCCGCCAGAACCGTCTCGCTGCACCCCGGCTTCGCCGAAACCGGATTGCACCGCGCAATCCCCTTCTCGAACCCCACCGAATAGCCCGATTTCGGGTGCTTGTACGTGAACGGATAATCCGTACTCAGCAATTGCGCCCCGCTCGCCATCGCCGCGTCGCGCTGCGCGGTGTCATTTTTGCGCACCGCTTCCACGCCCCCGTCCGTCATCGTCCGCACCAGGTATCCTTTCTTGACCAGGTCGCGAATCTCCTCGCCGCGCCCCACCGGGTCATTCACCTTCACAAAGGCCGCGTCCGGCGTGCCCGGCAACCCATTGGTAAACATCACCCGGCCCTCCAGCGCCGACCGGCCCATCGTGTACAGCGGCGTCACCCGCTCCTGGTCCAGCAAAAAGATGAACTTGCCCCGCGCCGCGTCCACCGTCGGCCACCCTCTCCGCGTCACTGCCGCCTCCAGCGACGGGAACGCCCCCCGCACATTGTCCGGAGTCAGCAACTGCTCGGGCGGAAAAACGGACTTGATCTCCGCGTCCAGCGCATCCAGCGTCGCTTCGGTCACCGGTTCCGGCGTCACATACCCCGATTCCTCCGGCTTCCCATCCTTATTCTCAATCAGCACAAAGATCGGCAGATGACCCGGGTTCTCCTTCGACCAGTCCCGCAGGATCGACAGGCAGTTCACCAACGGCTGGCAACTGCTCCGGTAATCGATATCCTGCACGTGAATCACCTTGAATCCCGGCTTTTTCAACACCCCTTCGGGGTCCACCGGCGGATCGGCTCGCAGTCCAGCCTGCGCCACCATCCGCGGCGCCGCCGGATCGGCGAAAAGCCCTCCCTTGCTGTCCTCGAATACATCCAGTTCGAACTGACGGACCCCCATCGCCAACTGCTCCGCCAGCGGCAGATGCTTGTACTCAAGCGAATCCGCCGCCTTCGGGTTCCGCTTCCGCAGCAGCGCCAGTTCGCTCTCTCCCAGACCGGAATGATAGCTGTTGTGGGTCCCGATGAGCTGAATCTCGTTCAACTTCGGCGAAACCGGCGCCTTGGGCGCGTCGGAGCAGGACAAGAAGAAGGGAATAATGAGTAAAGGTAGAATACGCATGGCAAGCTTCTAGAATAAAACACCTGCCACTCCGCTTTGTTGAACAACCTGTAACTGCTTGATTACCGGGGCCCTTGCCCCTCCTGCGCCCACCGCTGCACGTCCAGCAACCCCCGCACGATCTCCCCCACCGGAATCGTGCAGTGCCCGTCCGCCTTCACGTACCGCTGCGAGAACAGGTGCCCGCTGCCCGCCCGCGCCGCCAGGTCGGCGTAGTAATTCGGCACCGCCGCAGGGATCAAAGGATCGTATGTTGTGTGAATCGCCAGCATCGGACGCGTCAACCGCCCGTTCGGCGTGTAGAACCGGTGCAGATACTCCGCCGCCCGCGCATCGGCATCGTAGCGCTTCACGCCGTCATTCAAGGCGTTATCGTCGCTCGTGCCCTGGTACACCGTGCTCCGGTTGCCAAACGCGCTGCCCCCGGCCCGCTGCTGTAACTCCTGCAGAATCAATGTGAAAAAGACCAGCGTCCCGGCGAGGTCCTTGTTGTTCTTTATCATCGAAAACCGCCGGACCTCCGCCGCCTTCGCCTCGTTCCTGTCGAGCAGCGCCAGAATCCGCGCACTCTCCTCCGCGCCGCCCTTGTACTCCGCCGGGACTTGGTCCGGCGGCGGCAATTCGCCCGGAAAATAGTAGTCAAACACCACCCGGTAGTCGAACGGATGCCGCGTCATGAACCACGATGCCGGCGCGAGCGGTCCGCACAATGCCAGTCCGCCGTGATACGTCGTCGGGAACTTCTCCAGCAGCGTCATCGTCAGAAACCCGCCCATCGAATGCCCGAAAACATAGACCTGCTTGGGTTTACCGTGCTTTGCGACGAAATGCCGCACCAGCGCCTGCGTGTCGTTCACCGCCTCCTCGATCGCCCAGCCGCCCGCGGCATACCCGCTCTGGATCACCGCCGCTCCCGTCTGCGTCAGCACCGAAAACGCCGAAGGCTTCTCGCTGTTGAACCGCCCCGGCGCCCCCGAATAGCCGTGGCAGTACACCAGCAGAGTGCCATTCCACGTCTCCGGCATCTCGATCAGGAATTGCGCTCCGTTGATCTCGCCCGTCTCTCTCGTCTGGGCGAAAACCGGCGTCAGAAGCAGTACAGCCGTCAGAAGCAGTCGCATGGAGTGGATTTTCGCAGATTTATTGCGCCAGTGCGCGGGTCAGTTCCACCGCCGTCTGGCTCAGCAGCGAGGGCGTTCGCAGCAGGTCCCGCACATGGCCCTCACCCCGGGTCTCGTACAACGTCTCCACCGCCGCCAGCGCGTACGCATACGCCAACCCCGCCTGCTCCGGCGTGAATCCGCTCCAACCCGCTCCCAGATTCGCCAGTCCCGGCAGCGCCCCCGCCGCCAGACGCTCCCGCAGTGCCCTTCTCTGCCCCGCGCTCAACCGCTCGCCAGACCACCGCTGCGCCATCCCCTCGTGAAACCACGCCGGAAACGCCCCCCGCCGCGCCAGGCACGCATGCACAATCTCGTGCGCGAACGTCTGACGCAAGCGCGGTGTCAACGTCCCTCCTTCCGGCATCGGCACCCGAATCCGCCCGTCATATTGACCGCCGCTCCACTCCGCCGCCCCTGTCGCCGCCCGGTAGCGCTCCGGCGTGTGCACCACCACCGTCACCTGCTCCCCCAAATGACACCCCAAAACACCGTCCAAACGCGCATATTCCTCGTCCAAAACCCCCGTCAGCAACCGCGCCGCCGCCCCAGGCACGCTCGCTTCGTCATAACGCAAGACAAACCGGCTACCCCGGACGACATGGTTGCTCGTGTCATTCGCCGCTTCCCGCTCAGCCCTCGCCGCCAGCGCCGCCACCTGCGGATTCGCCTTCAATGCCAGGGACCGCCGGAAATAGCCCCGCGCTTTCTCCGGTTGATCGCTCTGCAGCGCCGCCACTCCCGCCAGGGCCAGCACGCCCGCGTCCCGGTCCGCTCCCTCCCGCGCCAGGGCATACTCCACCATTTGCAGCGCCTGCCTCGGTTGCCGCGCCTCCAGCAACGCCACCGCCCGCCTCAGACTCGACCCTTCTTCCTGCCGCGCCACCATGCTCCGGATCTCCGCCGGCAGTCCCGAATCCCCCGCCCCCCTTCGCGCCGCCTCGTAGTCCTCCAATCCCGTCAACTCGCGCCCGAAAACGGATCCCGTCCGTCCATCCGCGCTCACCCGGAAACACGCCCCTCCCTCGCCCTGAATCGATGAATGCACCACCACCGCCGCCCCCGGCGCCAACTGCACCACCACCGGCGCATCTGCCGCGCAATACGCCCGCAACGCTGCCCCCGCCGGACCCGCCTGCGGCCCCCCCTGCATCAGCAACAATAACCCCACTACACCCGCAATCGTCATCATCCCATCCCTCCATCGGCATCCTCATCCCGAAACTTGACATCCAGATGGGACTGAGCCCAGACTACTTTGAGGGTTGGTTCAGACAGCTAGGGGAGATCTCTAAATGAATTCCGACCGGGAGGCCCCGCCCGCCATGGCCCGAACCACCAGCGACCGTCTCCAGGGCACCATCGACCTGCTCGTCCTCCACTCCCTCGCCCGCCAAAGCCCCATGCACGGCTATGGCATCACCCTGCACATCCAGCACGCCTCCCTCGATGTCCTCCGCGTCGAGGAAGGCTCCCTCTATCCCGCCCTCCACCGGATGACCAAAGCCGGGTGGCTCTCCGCCGAATGGGGGATCACCGAGAACAATCGCCGCGCCCGCTATTACGCCATTACCGAAACCGGTTTAGAGCGCTTAAAACACGAAGAAGAGGCCTGGAATCGCCTCACACAAGCCGTTGCGCGCGTCCTGAAGCATCCCTGAATCCCACTGCTGGACAAAACTATCCGTATCCGATAGAGTTATAGGAATATGTCGAAAACGAAAGATCTGGATCGCCCCCTGGGCTTCAACACGCGCGCCCTCCACACCGGCTTTGACTCCGACCCGGCCACGAACTCGCGGGCGGTGCCGATCTATCAGACTACATCCTTTGTTTTCAACGACTCCGCGCACGCGGCCGCCCTCTTCGGCCTGCAGCAGTTCGGCAATATCTACACCCGGATCATGAATCCGACCACCGACGTGCTCGAACAGCGCGTCGCTTCGCTCGAAAACGCCGCCGCCGCCCTCGCCGTCGCCAGCGGTCAGGCCGCGCAGTTCCTCGCCATCAGCAGCCTGCTCGAAGCGGGCGACCACATGGTGGCTTCCAGCACCCTCTATGGCGGCACTTTTACGCAGTTTGATGTCAGTTTCCGCAAGTTCGGCTACGAAGTCACGTTCGTCGAGCCCGACGATCCGGAAAACTTCCGTAAAGCCCTGAAGCCAAACACCAAAGCCGTCTACGGCGAGACGATCTCGAACCCGCGCGGCAACGTGCTCGACATCGAGGCTGTCGCGAAGATCGCCCACGAGGCCAATGTCCCGCTCGTGATCGACAACACCTTCGGCACCCCCTACCTGTGCCGTCCGGCCGACTTTGGCGCCGACATCATCCTCCATTCCCTCACGAAGTTCATGGGCGGCCACGGCACTTCGATCGGCGGCATTATCGTGGATGCCGGCAAGTTTGACTGGTCCAAGAGCAGCCACCGGCAGCTCAACACCCCCTCGGCCGCTTACCATGGCATGAACTTCAGCGAGGCCTTCGGCAATCTCGCTTTCATTCTTCGCGCACGCGTCGAGGGCCTTCGCGACATGGGCCCGGCGCTCAGTCCTTTCAACGCTTTCCAGTTCATCCAGGGCATCGAGACCCTCGGAATGCGCATGGAACGCCACGTCGGCAACGCCCGCCTCGTCTCGGAATACCTCGAAGCCCATCCGCTGGTCAGTTGGGTCCGCTACCCCGGTCTGCGGTCGAGTCCCTACTTCTCGCTCGCCAGCAAATACCTGCCGAAAGGCGCCGGCGCGGTCTTCAGTTTCGGCATCAAGGGCGGCTATGACGCGGGCGTCAAGTTCATCGACTCCCTGAAGATCTTCTCGCACCTCGCCAACGTCGGCGATGCCCGCTCGCTGGTCATCCACCCCGCCTCGACCACCCACCAGCAGTTGTCGGCCGACCAGCAGGCTGGCGCGGGTGTCTCCCCCGACATGATCCGCCTCTCGGTGGGCATCGAAGACATCGAAGACCTCCTCTGGGATCTCAAACAGGCTCTCGAAGCCTCCCAGAAGTAGACTTTCACCCCGCAAGCACCACGAAACGCCCCGCCCACCCCGGCGGGGCGTTTTGCAATTCCAACCCAGGCATCGAGGTCGATATGACAAGATGGACTGGTCAAGGAAGAGTGGAATGACCGCACCTGCCCCGAGCGCCCTGAAACGTGTCGGATTCTCGCTTGGAGCCTTGCTTGTCTCGGTCACGCTTTTCTCCATCTTGTTGCCGCTTGTTCCCGGACAGCTGGGCAGACTGGGTCCATTTCCCTTCACTTTTCTCGCGACGCTGGTCTTTGCGCTGCCGGTTTGGTGCCTCTATCTGCCGTTCGTCCTGACGCTGAAGGACGCGGAAGGCCGGCGGCGCTGGATCATTCTGGTGACTGGAACTCTGATCGGACCTGTCGCCATGGGCCTGTGGGCTGCTGCGCTTCTCCTAAACACCCTCGGTCTGCAACGAATCGTGTATGAGGCGGGCGACTTGAGGCCGATCGGAGCCTTGATGGGCTTCGCCTTTTTCGTCGGTTGCCTGACTTCGGCCTTCTATGTTCTCGCGTTGCGGCGCATGCTTCGCCGGCCCCGATGACCGGGGGTCGAAAATGACGCAACCCCTTGCTCCCTGCCCCCGCTGCCGTTAAGATCACGGCAGGAGGCTCCCATGCTCCTTGCCCTTGCTCTTCTTTTTTCCGGCGCATACCTCGAAGCCGACGCCAGGCTGAACGGCCGCATCCTCGATATCAACATCCGATTCATCAACGAAGGCGCTCCGTTTACCCTCGAATTTCACTCCCAAAAGCTCTACGATTTCGAGATCCAGCCGGCCAATCTGCGCTGGAGCGACAGCCGCGTCTTCGGCCGGGGCCGCGCCCGCCGCGCCATGGGCCCGGGGGTCTGGCGCCTGCGTGACCGCTGGATTCTCCCGCCCACCATTGAACCCGGCGAATACAAACTCCGCGTCTGGTTCGACAACACCGCGGGTCCGAAACTCGAAACCACCATCCCCCTGACCATCCCCCCGCCGCGCCAATAATCGTTCGCGCTTCACCCGGAAATCCCGTCCTCCTTCACCGGTCTCTGACAGAACACTCTCGGCGCCGCCTCCGATTTCGTTTGGACAAGAGCTCCCTTTATCGTAGAATCAGGGCTAGTGACGAACCGATGAGACACGCATTTCTGCCGCTCCTCCTCGCCCTCCCCCTCGCCGCCCAGGACCCGCCCACCTTCCACTCCGACACCCGCCTCGTGGAATTGCAGGTCGTCGTCACCGGCCGCGACCGCGCGCCCGTCACCGGATTAACCGCCGATGACTTCACCATTCTCGAAAATGGCAAGCGCAAATCCATCGCTTTTTTCACCGCCCCCTCCGCACAACCAAAGCAGCGCCCAGACCCCCTGCCCCCCGGCCTCCTCACCAATCGCCCCGAATATGCCCCCAGCGCCCCGCAAGGCGTCATGGCGGTCGTCCTCGATGTGCTCAACACCCGCGCCGGCGACCAGTACTTCGCCCGCTCCCAGACCGCCCGCTTTCTCAAGGACCTCACCGGCAGCGAACGCGTCGGCCTCTATGTCCTCTCCAACCGCCTCCGCGTCCTTCACAGCTTCACGGATGATCCCCTCTCCCTGGCCCGGATGGTCCAGAAGCTCCGCGGCGAATGGCCCGCCGGCGGCGCGGACCAGGAACAACAGAGGAAACTCGAGGCCGATCTCTTCACGCAGGCTGCCGGCGGTGTCGAACTCGAAGCCTTGATGTCCAGCACGGCCGAGCAGACAAGAATGCAGACGGAATCCCGGATACGCATGACTCTCGAACAGTTGGAGATTCTCGGTCAGCACTTGGCCGGAGTTCCGGGGCGCAAGTCCCTCGTCTGGGTCAGTTCTGGCATTCCGATGCTCACCATGGCCTTCAGCCCCGCACCCGGTCCGCGTGGGAGCGCAATGGCCTACTACTATCGTGAGAACGCCCGGTTCGAACGTGCCGTCCGCCGCCTCGCCGAAGCCAACGTCGCCGTCTACCCCGTCGACGCCCGCGGCCTCCAGGGGGGCAACCTCACCCCTGTCGTCCAGCCCAACCTCGGCCGCTATGGCAGCAGGGGCGACGCCACATTCAATCTGGAATTGATGCAGGTCCCCGCCAGGGACACCTTCCCCTCCATGCAGTTCCTCGCCGACGCCACCGGCGGGCGCGCCCTCTACAACTCGAACGACCTCGAATCTGGCCTCCGCCAGGCCGCCGACGACCTCCAGTCCAACTACACCCTCGCCTATTACACCGATCTCGACGACGACGCCAAAAAGCGCGAACTCAACGTGCGCGTCCGGGGCCGTGGCCTCGACGTGCTTGCCCGCAAGCGCGTCCCCGCCGCCCGCCGCGATGGCCTGCTCGAAGTCCGCGACCTCCTCGACAGCCCCATCGACGCCACCGGCATCCTCCTCAACGGCCGCGTCACCCGCGACGCCAATCAACTCCACGTCACCCTCCAGATCGAACCCGGCAGCCTCCTGCTGACCCGCAACGGCGCCCACACCGAAGCCATCGTCGAAATTTACCTCGCCCAGATCACCCCCGCCGGCCAGCGGAAAGTTCAGGACGCCCGCCTCTCCCTCCGCCTCACCGAACCCGAACTCGCCAAACTCGTCAACGACGGACTCCTCTACCAGCGAACCCTCGACCTCGACCCCGAAACCGAACGCCTCCGCATCCTCGTCCGCGACGCCCGCTCCGGCGCCTCCGGCACCATGGACGCCCCCATCCGCCTCGTCCCCAACGAACCCCCGCGGCGCTAAACCACCAAGCCGCCCCGGATTTGCAGTATGCTCGCCGGTATGCAGACCCGGCGCTCCTTTTTAACCTCCCCCCTCGCCCTCGCCGCCCAACCCGCCGCCCCACCTCGCTCCCTCAAACGCCACATCCCCACCCACCCCCTCGCCATCACCATGTGGGACTTCTCCTGGCTCGAACGCCGCTGGCCCGGCGCCGGCTACGAAGACTGGGATCTCGCCCTCGATGAACTCAAAGCCCGCGGCTACGACGCCGTCCGCATCGACGCCTACCCCCACCTCGTCCACTTCAACCCCACCCGCACCTGGGAACTCCTCCCCCAATGGAACACCCAGGATTGGGGCGCCCCCGCCCGCTGCCGCGTCCAGGTCCAGCCCGCCCTCAATCAATTCATCGCTAAATGCAAACAACGCCAGATCTCCGTCGGCCTCTCCACCTGGTTCCGCCAGGATATCGACGACCACCGCCTCAAAATCACTTCGCCTGAACTCCTCGGCCAGGCCTGGAAATCCACCCTCGATTCCATTGACCCCTCCCTCCGCGACAATATCCTTTACGTCGACCTTTGCAACGAATTCCCGCTCACCGTCTTTGCCGCCTTCCTCCCTGAAAAGCTCCGCCGCGCCTCCCCCGAAGGCGTCCGCTGGATGCGCACTCCCATCGACCTCCTCCGCGCCGCCCACCCCCAATACGACTACACCTTCTCCATCACCAATCAATACGACACCTGGCGCGACGAAGACGTCTCCATGCACGACTTCCTCGAACCCCATCTCTGGATGACCCACTTCTCCGATTTCTACACAAAACTCGGCTACAATTACGAACGCTTCGACCCGAAAGGCTACGACAACCTCGCTCTCCATGGCGAACGCCTCTACCGCGAAAACAAAGCCCATTGGCACGACCGCCTCAAACACGGCATCGACTTCCTCGCCGAATGGTCGAAAACCGTCAATAAACCCCTCATCACCACCGAATGTTGGGCCGTCGTCGATTACAAGGATTTCCCCCTCCTGAATTGGGACTGGATCCTCGAACTCTGCGACCTCGGCACCCGCCACGCCGCCGCCCACGGCCGCTGGATCGCCATCAGCACCTCCAACTTCTGCGGCCCCCAATTCCGCGGCATGTGGCGCGAAACCGCCTGGCACCAGCAAATGACGAAAATTATCCATTCCGCCCGCCTGCCGGCATGGTAATCCTATAGTTCAGGATGCGCCTTTTGTGGTTGTGTCTCCTGCCCGGCCTTTGGTGCGCCGCGCAGGAGACGCCCGAACCCGGAACCCTCACCGGCATCGTCCTCGACGCCAACACCGGCGAACCGGTCGCGCGCGCCGCCCTCACGCTCTCCCTCGCTGCCCGCCCCGGATTGTCCATCGACGAACTTCCCCCGCATCACGAAACCATCACCGCCAGCAATGGCCGCTTCCGCTTCATCGCCCTCCCTCCCGGCCGCTATTACCTCCGCGCCCGTAAAGCCGGCTACCTGCTGCAACACTACAACCCGCGGCCGCGCGCCACCGGCGCCGCCTCCATTCCGGTCTCCGCCGGCCCCGCTCCCACGCAGGTCGAAATGCGCCTCCTCCCTCAGGCCGTCGTCAGCGGCCGCGTCCTCGACGAAAACGGTGAACCCGTCGAACGCGCCCACGTCGCGCTCGAAGCGTTGGAATACAGCCCCCTCGGGCGCCAGCAACTCTGGCCCACCCAGAACACCGCCACCTCCGACCTCGGCGAGTTCCGCTTCGCCGGCCTTCCCCCCGGCCGCTACTACCTCTGGACCCGCCTGCGCCCCACCCTGATGATCGAGGACCTGCCACGCCTTCGCGACCCCGATGTCGAAATCGAAACCGACTACGTTCCCGTCTATTACCCGAACAGCCCGGACATTGAGGGTGCCACCCCCATCGACCTCGAACCCGGCTCGGACATCCAGGGTCTCGACATCCGCCCCCGCAAATTCCCTGTCTACCGCATCAGCGGCCGCGTCGCGGCACACGATGTTCCCGGCGCGCCCACCAAGCTGATGCTATTTCCTCACCAAAGCTCACCTCTCGCCGCCCTCGCCGGACCGCGGACCCGTATTCAGCCAGACGGCCGTTTCGAGTTCGCCGGCGTGCCGCCCGGCCGGTACCACATCGCCGCGCTGCACGAGGGTGGCGAAGGCCGCAACCCCTGGCTCTGGCAGTCCGAGGTCCACATCGGCAAACGGGATGTCACGAACGTGACCATCGCCTACAACGAACCCGCCCGGATCGCCTGCGATCTGAGTATCGAGGGCGACGACAGCGATGCGCCAACGCGCGCGCCCATCGTCGTGAGCTTGATGCCGATGGAAGGTCCGATTGTCGCCACCCCGCATGGCCGGTCCGAACACCGCCGCACATTCGCCATCGAAAGTGTCGTGCCGGGCCACTACTGGGTGCAGGTTTCGGGCAGGCCCCAACCCGATTCCTGGCTCAAATCGATCATCTTCGACGGGCGCGAAGTGGACGAATCCGGCCTCGTGCTCCAACCCGGCGCATCCGCCCGCCTGACCCTGGTGTTCGCGCCCAACGCCGCCAGCCTCGCCGGCGCCGTCGTCAACAGGGATGGCGAAACCGTCCCCGGCGTTACCGTCGCCCTCGTCCCCGAACGCCCCAACCCCACCCGCCGCGACCTCTACCCCACCGCCGTCACCAGCAGCGATGGGAGTGTTGAACTCAAAGACCTCGCCCCCGGCCGTTACTTCCTCTTTGCCTTTGACCATCTCCCCCCCGGCGCCCACCTCGACCCCGAATTCCTCAAACCCCACCTCAGCCGAGCCACCCGCCTCGAAATCGAACCCGGCGGCCGCCACCAGATCACGCTTCGCCACCGTGCCACGCCCGCAAAGTAGGCTCGGTTTCTGGGGCGGTATGGACAATCACTCGACTCCCGCTGGCCTCCGCACCAGGCCGCGCCCCGCTCAAATCACAGATCGTTGGGGTGTGAGAACCATCGAATTGACCACAAACAACCTGGCAAGCCCCGCCCCTGGCTCGCGCCATTCCCGCGTCCGGAATTCCCGGAGACTGGGTAAAAAGTGATAGGGTATACTGTCCCCGAAACCCCCGAAACCCGAAACCGCGAAACCGAAATCCGTCACCGCCCCGAGACCCCGGGATTGTTTAGAAGTGTGAGATCGGATATTCTGACTTCGTGCAGTGGCTTGGCCGGCTTGGGCGCGGAGGTTGTGTATGCGACTGTGGATTTTCCTTGTGATTTTCTGCGGACCATCATGGGCGTGCAGTTGCGGGGGATATCCGCCGGTGAAGGAGGCATGGCTGGGTTCGCCGGTGGTCTTTGTGGGGATTGTGGAGAAGGCCCGATTCAAGGAGGAGGCGTCGGCGGAACAATCGGCCTGGGTGCGGGTGAAGGAGGCGTTCAAGGGAGTCCAGAACGATGAGGTTCTTGAGCTGCAGGGTGGCCGGATGACGAGTTGCTCGCAGGTGTATGCCGAGGGCCAGACGTTGCTGTTTTACCTGTACCCGAGCCGCCAGAGCGGGGTGTGGTATGCCCCACCATGTCACCGGACGGCGCCCCCCCAATGGGCGGCCGACGATTTGCGTTTTCTCCGGGGTCTACCTGATACCGCGGAGGGAAACAGGGTTTCGGGTGTTGTCCGTTTGCAGGAGGATGACCTGACCATCGGCGCATTTCGGAGCCGGGGACTCGCCGGAGTGCGTGTTCGGGCACGGGGCGATGCGGGCGTGATTGAGTCCACGACAGACCCCGAGGGAGTGTACGAGTTCCGTCAACTCGCGCCGGGAGACTACAAGTTCACGATCGATCCACCCGAGAAGACGAGGCTGAGTTACCCGGTCGTATCCGGGAGGGTTGCGGCCGGCGACGACGGGGAGAGCGGAAACGAGGCCGGCGTGCGGTTGGAGGTGACGGAGACTTCGGGGAGCGGAATCGACTATACCCTCACGCCGGATACGCGGATCGCAGGGCGCGTCCTGGGTCCCGATGGGGGTCCGATGGCGGGCGTGTGCCTGCGTCTGGAGCCAGTGCAGGGTAGATTTGCGCATGGTTCGAGTCCATCGAGCTGTTCGGATTCGGATGGCGGCTACAGCATCGAGCGAATCGCGCCCGGGACATACCGTCTGGTGGCGAACCGGGATGGTGTTCCTTCGGCGTCGGAGCCGTTTGGCCGGCTGTATTATCCGGGCACATCGGAGCAGGAAAAGGCAGGAGTTCTCAACGTCGCTGGGGGGCAGCATCTGGAGGGGATCGATCTCCGGGTGCCGGAGTTGGTCCGGCGAATCCAGTTACGGGGCCGGCTGGTTTTCAGCGACGGGGTTCCACTGGCGGAGCAGTCGATCTCATTCCTGGGGCTGGATGGACGCGGCGGGCGAGGAAGCCGGACGGACGGCAGGGGTAGCTTCGTCGTTCAGATTCTGGCCGGACGCGCGGGACAGTTGACCGGCCATTTGACGTTGTGGAGCGGGCTGGAGAGCGCCTGTCCGCAGTTCGCGGAGGCACTGGGCGAAAACCGGCGTGAGTTACGACTGGAATCCAAGCCCACTCTCGTCTCGGGAACAGAGGATCTATCGGGAATTGAGGTCGTATTTCCCTTCCCCTCCTGTGAGGCGTGGGTCCAAAAAGATAGGGCGATGAAGGCCCGCTGAGGCGCGGGGCTAGAGCCAGAACCGGCGGGTTGCCCGAGACCGGATCAAAGCACTTCGCGCAGAGGCAAGGTCTCGCCCCGCTCGTCTTCGTCTCTGGCTTCCCTGGCCATCCGTTGCAGCACATCGCGCTTGGCCTCGAAGCGCTGCCTCCAGGCCTCTTCGTCCGCCAGCGAATCGAGAATTTGGGACGCGATTGCGTCCTGCTCCGCCTGTGGCAGGGCGTTCACGCGCTCAAGTGCCTTTTCAAGCAACGACGCCATGACATTAGTGTAGCAATCACTCCGCCCCCGCCGCCCCCACGCGGCACAGCGGATCCCCCACCACGATATTCATCCAGCTCAGCGCCGGAATCGAAGCCCAGAAACTCTCCGCCAATGTCCGTCCCTCGACCAGATAGGCGCGGAACAGGATTTGCGGCCGGGGCGCGTAGATCAGGAACGGCTCATAGACATGCCCCGATGCCCCTGTCGCCCCCTGCCGGATGAAATCCCCCGTCAGGGATTGCGGGGACCCTGCCCAGTGGTGGCCCCGGTCGGCCCAGGTCGTCAACCGCCACCCGGGTGGCGGTTCGCGGAAGGTCCGCCCGTCGGTAGAGACATACTGGGTCGCCAGGCCCCCCGGTAGCCAGCCGAACCCCGGATCACGCTCCTTGCGGTTCGCGTCGTTCGACCCCCAGGAGGCGTATCCGATCACGTTTCTGAGCCCCGTGAGCACGATTTTGGAGTCCTCCAGCCGGACACGCTCCTTCGGCAGCGAACGCGCGGCCGCCCCGAGCCAGAGGTCACCCGGATCCATCGGCGATCCGCGCTGATCGAGCGCGACGATGCCGGCGTTTCGCGCCCGCAGCGAACGGTCGATGAGCGCTTTTGCGTCGGCTGCGGTATAGCCCGCCAGACGCGTCACCAGGTACATCGGAAAGTCCTTTCGCGAGAAGGGCTTGCGGCTCTGGTAGTAGGGGTTTGGCAGTGGACCCGCCAGGTCCGCCGCCTTGTCGCTGTACAGAGTGGTCAACTCGGAATCCACGCTCGCGGCGGTCGTGGTCAGACCGCTGCCGCCTCCGCGGATCTTCAGGGGGACGCCGCGGGTGGTCACGAGGCACAGGATCTGGTCGCGCAAACCCCGTTGCTGCAGGAACCGGCGGACGGGCGCCGCGATGTCCCGGTCATACTCCGCCCGGCCGATCTCTTCCTCGGCGGTGGTCCGGATGCGGCACACCTGCCGCGCGGGAATACCTCGCGCCCGCACATAATGCTCCCCAATCGCGCGCGAATCGGGTGAAGATTCGTTCACAATCACGACGACCTGCTCCCGGTTCAGACCGGGCGAAGCCAGCGCCGCCGCCAGCAACAGGCCCGCGGCACGGGCCGCGGCCATCCTAGCCGGCCCTCCTGGGGGTCAATCTCATTGTTTCGATGGTAAGATAGCGATGAAGGGGCTGCAATGGCTGTTGCCGCCATCTTTGTGTCCGCCGTGCACATTTGCCATGGATCTGGATCAGCTCCACACATTCCTTGAAATCGTTCGTCTGAAGAGCTTCTCCAAGGCGGCGCAGACCTGCTTTCGCACCCAACCCGCCATCAGCGCCCAGATCCGGCAACTCGAACAGGAGCTGAATACCAGCCTGTTTGAACGTCTCGGAACGCGGATTCAACTGACTCCGGCCGGACGCATTTTCGCCGATTACTCCGAGCAGATTCTGGACCTCCGCCGCCGGGCGCAGAATTCGATCAACGAACTCGACCGGGTCCCCCGCGGCGAACTCGTCATCGCCGCCAACGAGGCGACGTGCATCTACGTGCTGCCCAGCGTCTTCTCCGAGTATAAGAAGGCCTTCCCGAACGTTCAGTTGCTGGTGGACCGCAGCTACGGCGGGCATGTGGTGGAAGCCGTCATCGACAACCTCGCCGACTTCGGCTTCACCCAACTGCCGGTGCAGGAGAAGAAGTTGAGCGTGCTGCCCGTCCACACCGACGAAATTGTCCTGCTCGTGCCCGCCGGCCACCACCTTGCGGGACGTCCCGCGGTCACCTGCGGTGACCTGCTCAACGAACCCCTGCTGCTGCCGAAGGGCGGAGCGACGCGCGCGAAGCTGAATCAGTGGCTCGAACCCGTCGAGGATCACATCCAGATTTCGATGGAACTCGATTCGACGGAGATGATCAAACGCTTTGTGCTCACCGGACTGGGCCTGTCTTTCATGGCGGCCTCCCATTGCCGCGAAGAGACCGCCGCCGGGAAACTCGCCGCGGTTTCACTGGCCCCCGAACCGGTGATCCGCAGGCTGGGCCTGATATACAGGAAGGACAAAGCCTTTTCGAAGGCCGGATTGGGCTTCATCCAGGTGGTGTCCGAGCGCGCCGGCATGGTTCAGCCGGTCGAATTGCCGGGGTAAGGACTTCCGCGATGGCCGATTCGCGATTCAAAACCCGCTCGATCCTGATCGCCAACCGCGACGGCAACCGCCTGTATACTTCCCCTGACCAGATCCCCGCCGACCTGCGGCGCCCGCTCGAAAAGGCCCTGGACCACGAATGGGCCACCACGATCATCATTGCGGATGAAAACGGGCGTGAAGAAGCCCTCAAACGCCTCCAAACCGGGCACGTACCCACGCAGGAGGCCTTCCCCTACGCCAAACATGCCGCGATCGCCGGCCTGGGCGCGTTCCTGGCCTGGGTTTATTTGACGCTTCGCTGATCTGTCGAAAAATTTCCTCAAGATCCGGAATCGACAGGCGATATGCCGTGCATGGATCGACGCAGGCACCCCAGATTCCCCGTCAATACCCCGGTCCGGCTGACCACCCTTCTCGGCGAGGCCGTCACCGCCGACGCCCGGCTGGAACAACTCTCCGGCGCAGGCGCACGGATCGTTTCCCCCATCGCGCTTCCCGCCGGCACACCACTCCGCCTCGACCTCCCCGATACCCTTCTGCTGGGCGAGTGTGTCCACTGCCAACCCGATGGGGACCGTTTCAGCCTGGGGGTCCACCTCGAACACTCCCTCGGTTGCCTCGGCGAACTTCGCCGGCTGATGTCCGCGCTCGTCCGTGAGACCCAGCCCCCGTCGCCGAGTTCACGCGTCGCGTAAGAGGCTCACTCCTGCTGCCAGCGACAACACCAGGACCCCGGCCAGGGCGACCCAAAGTGCCGTGCTCAGCCACCTTGCCGTCCGTCGATGACGAAACCCGCTCTCGATTTCCACTCGTGGCATCCCGGAGCCTCCTTTCTGTCTGTATGTCATTGAACTGTAGCAAAAATGTAACCAACAGTTCCACTTCGCCGAGTCCGCCCGCAGGCTGTCAAACGCGCTATAGTAACGGGTGAAATGCCCACGAAAGTCACCATCTTCGGCTCCGCAGGCCAACTCGGTCAGGAACTCAACAGGGAGTTCAATGCACGTGGATACACCGTTTACTGTTGGGATCGTGCCGGCGTCGATATCAGCGACGCAAGCGCCGTCGAACAAGCCATTGCGTCGGCCGATCCCGAGATCGTCGTCAATGCAGCCGCCTACAATCAGGTAGACGTGGCCGAGAAGGAACCCGTTGCGGCATTTCAGGTCAACGCTTTAGCCGTACGCAGCCTCGCCGTGGCATGCCGCCAGACCGGCGCGCGTCTTGTCCACTTCTCCACCGACTATGTCTTCGATGGCCGGGCGGGCCGGCCCTACCGCGAGTCCGATCCGACTCATCCGCTCGGCGCGTATGCCGTTTCCAAACTCGCGGGCGAGCTTTACGCACAGGCGTACCTGGAAGATCCACTCATCATTCGCACTTCGGGAGTCTTCGGGCCCGGCGGTTTGCGCACGGCCCGCGGCAATTTCATCGAGTTGATGATGCGCCTGGCCTCTTCCGGGCACCCCATCCGCGTCGTCGAGGACCATGCCGCGTCGCCGACCTACGCCCCCGCCCTGGCTGCCCGCACGGTGGAACTCGTTGAATTGAAAGCGCATGGCGTCGTTCACTGCGGCGGCGGCCAGCCCATCTCCTGGTATGACTACGCCCGCCTCATCTTCGAGGCCGCCGGCCTCAAACCCGAACTCCAGCCCACCGACGAGCGCGAGTACCGGACCCCGGCCCGCCGTCCGCGCTACTCCGCCCTGGACAATGGCCTGCTCGCCTCGCTGGGGGCCACGCCCATGCCCCCGCTGGAGGAGTGCATCCGCACTTACCTCAACCTGCGCAATCAGAAAATGGTCGAATTCCGCTAATCCGCCCCGGCGTAATAGCCCTTGCGGGCCTGAATCCGGATGTTCCGGTCTTTCGGCTTGATCTCCACGCGCCGGAAGGTGCCGTCCTTGTTCGGATTCGACGAGGTGAACCCGATGACGTACTGCGTGCGCATCTCCTCGGCGATTTGCGCATAGATCTGCTCCAGACTGTTCCTCCGGTCGACCCGGAACAACCGCCCCCCCGTCTCCTCGGCCATCCGCTTCATTGCCCCTTCGCCCGACACCCCGCCAAAAAACGCACTGGTGTAGCGCGGGTCCTCGAACAGGATGGTGTAAATGATCGCGTCGGAGCGTTGCGCCTCTTCGATGGCCTCGCCGATCTTCACCCGGCTGCCCACGTCCACGCCGTCGGTGATCAGAACGATGGCCTTCCGCCCGACTTCGCGCCGCAATTTCTCTTTCGCTGCAAGCCACACCGAGTCGTAAAGGACCGTTCCCCGGCCGCCGCCCGGCACTGTCGACGGCGTGTACACGCCGCTCACTCCTCCGGAGACGCGCAATTGGTCGAGGCCCCGCCGGAGCAACCCGGCCGAACTGGTGTAGTCCTGGAGCAATTCCGTGTCCGATCCGAAACTGATGATGAACGCCATGTCTTTGGGCCGCAGAACCTGCTCAAAAAAGCGCTCCGAAGCCCGTTTTTCGGTTTCAATGAGGCTTTCCTGACTGCGGCTGACGTCCACCAGCAGCCCCAGCGTCAGCGGCAGATCGGTCTCGCGGGCGAAGAACTTGATCTCCTGCCGCTTGCCGTCCTCCAGCACCTCGAAATCGGTCGCCTCCAACCCCGCGACGTAGTTTCCCTTCCTCTCGCGTGCGGAGAAAAAGAGGTTCACCAACTCGACATCCACGCGGATCACGGGCGTGTCATCCTCCGGAGGCCCCGCGGGCGGCGTCTGCCCCAAACCAGGCACGGACAACAGCAACGCCAACATCAACGGCGAAATGGAGAGGCGGTCAGCCATTCTTAACAACATGGCATACTTGTGGATGCATCCGCGAGGCTTTCCGTTCCCATGCATCCCGCTGTCCAGCATTTGCGCCGTTCCGACCCTGTTTTGCGAGACCTGATCGACCGGGCCGGGCCCTTTGCCATCGACTACCACCCGCCGGTCTTCGCCACCCTGGCCCGGTCGATTGTCTCCCAACAGCTAAGCGGGCGCGCGGCGGCCACCATTTGGGGCCGTCTCGCCACGGCCGCCCGCCCGCGGCGCATCACTCCCGCGTTCATCGCTTCTCTTTCCACTGAACAACTTCGCGCCTGCGGCCTCTCCGCCGCGAAGGCCGCCTCGCTGCACGACCTCGCTCGGCGGACTGGCGAGGGCGAAATCCGGTTCCGCGCCCTTGCGGCGATGCCCGATGAAGAGGTCATCGCCCATCTGACCCCGGTCCGGGGCGTGGGTGTGTGGACCGCCCACATGTTTCTGATATTTGCGCTTCGCCGCCCCGACGTCCTTCCCACGGGAGACCTGGGCATTCGCAATGCGATGTGCCGCGCCTGGTCGCTCTCCGCTCCACCCGACCCCGGTCAGATGGAGACCCTGGCCGCGCCCTGGCGCCCCTGGCGATCGGTCGCATGCTGGTACCTTTGGCGCAGCCTTGATAACCAGGCCGCTCTCTAATCCGGTAGACTCGCCCATGCCCACCCGTGAAGAACTCATCGAAGCCCTCCAGTCGCACGCGCCCTGGAACCAGCATGAAGGGAGGATGCTCGACCGGCTCCTCGACTTTGTCCGGACGCACCCCGACTGCTTCTCCCGTTCACTCCAGTCCGGCCATGTCACCGCCTCCGCGTGGGTCGTGGACCCGTCCAGAACGCGCGCCCTGCTGACCCACCATGCCAAACTGGGGCTCTGGCTCCAACCCGGCGGCCACTGTGACGGGGATCCGGACGTCCTGGCGAATGCCCTCCGCGAAGTGAGCGAGGAAGCCGGCCTCTCGCGTCTCAAGCCTCTGAATGAGGGCCGCATCTTTGACGTGGACGCTCACTGCATCCCTGCCCGCGGCTCCGAACCCGCCCACATCCACTATGATGTCCGGTTTCTGATTGAAGCGGACCCAAATGAACCTCTGAGCCTGACCGAGGAATCCCACGACCTCGCCTGGGTCTCTCTGTCCGCAATCCCGGCGTTGAACACGGATCAAAGTGTGCTCCGCCTCGTGGAGCGCACCCGCGCATTGGAACCGCTAACCCCCGCAAACGCAGGGGCTTGAAGACAGTTGCCCCGGAAAGAAATACATAGCGAATTGGTAAATTATTCCGATTCCGCCGGCCACTCCACGACAAGAGTTCGAATTGAAAAAACTTAATTAGTCCAGATTTCTAATTCCTTGACTTCATTCAACATTCCGTCTTACTATCGGTCTAGCCGAGCCCGCCATTGCCGGTGCTGACCGGAACTTCTCTCGGTATTCGACTTGATGACCGATTGATCTTGGCCTTCGCGCCTGGACGTCTGATTTCCGGCCGTGCCCGGATCCCCACGTTCAACCAGTTTCCCCCGCCGCCGTGCCCGGGCTTTCCTCCCCTCCTCCTCCGACAACCTGAGGCGGCCCGGGATCTTCACCCAGCGGCGGGGGAATTTTCGTTCCAACCCAGGCTGGCTCAAGTGTGATACGCTTCCCTTCAAACGGGGATGTATAAAGAGAGGCCTGCCATGAAACTGACCAACAGCACCCGACTTGCCGGCGGCATCGCTGCCTGTCTTGCACTGCTCGTTTCCGCACCGCTCGCGGCGAATTGGCCCCAGTGGCGCGGCCCCCTTTTCACTGGCGCGAGTCCCGACGCCCGCGACCTGCCCGTCTCCTGGACCGAAACGGACAACGTCCTCTGGCGAACCAAGCTCCCGAGTTGGAGCGCGGCCACGCCGATCATCTGGAACGACCGCGTCTTCATCACCTCCGCCGAGGAAGGCTTCGCCGCGCTGGGGTCCCGTCAGGGAGCGGATGGCTCCGCACACGACAAGATTTTCCTGATGGCCGTCAACCGCAAGGATGGGAAACTCCTGTGGCGCAATCAGATCGACTCTGGCAACCGCCTGTTCCGCAAGCAGAATTCCGCCTCGCCCTCGCCCATCACCGACGGCAAGCACGTCTGGATCATGACCGGCAATGGCAAATTCGCCTGCTTCACCCTCGATGGAAAAGAGGTCTGGAAGCGCGACATCCAGGCCGATTATGGCCGTTTCGGCCTCAACCACGGCTACGCCTCGACGCCGCTGCTGCACAAGGGCAAACTGTACGTGCAGGTCCTCCATGGAATGAAGACCGACGACCCCTCTTACGTCTTCGCCGTCGATCCGGCAACCGGCAAGACCCTCTGGAAGGTTGAGCGCCCGACGGACGCAGTCACTGAATCCCCCGACAACTACGCCACGCCTCAAATCGTGACCGTCAAGGGCCAGGAACAGCTGGTCATCTCGGGGGGCGACTACACGACCGGTCATGCTCTCGCCGACGGAAGGGAACTCTGGCGGATGGGTGGTTTCAATCCCCGAAACAACCCGATGAACCGGACGATTGCCTCCTCGATTGTCATCGGTGAGAACGTCTTCACCACCTCAACCCGCGGCCGCCCCTTCATCGGTTTCCGCGCCGGCGGGAGCGGCACCATCACGGGGAAGAATGAACTCTGGACCAACAACCTCGGCAGCGATGTCCCCACTCCCGCCACGGACGGCACCTACATTTACGTCCTCAACGACAACGGGGTGATGCACTGCCTGGAAGCCGCGACGGGAAAGCCGGTTTATGAAGGCCAGCGCATTGAACTGGGCACCTACAGCGCTTCCCCCCTGCTCGCCGACGGCAAAATCTATGCCACCAACGAAGAAGGCAATACCACCGTCATCAAGGCCGGCCCCAAATTCGAGATTCTGTCGGTGAACAAACTCGACAACCACACTCTCGCCAGCCCGGTGGCCGTCGGCAACCAGATCTTCCTCCGGACCGCCGATTACCTGTACTGCTTTCAGAAGAAGAACTAGCGCCGCTTAGTGGCGGAGATGATACCCGCCATCGGCGCGCAGGACGGCGCCTGTCAGGTACGACGCCTCGTCTGAGGCCAGAAACACAACCGCGCGAGCGATTTCGGCCGGGTCCGCCAACCGCCCGAGCGGCACCAATCCACCGCCCGCGGCCAGTTCCTCCTCGGTGAAGTACCCGCGTTCGCCGGGCGTGTCGGTCCAGCCAGGTTCGACCACATTCACCCGGATTCCGTGATCGGCCAGTTCCAGCGCCCACGTCTTCGCCATCTGGTTCACCGCCGCTTTCGCCCCGTTATAGGCCGAAGCTCCCGAGTAGGGTCGAAACGAGTGAATTGAGCTGACCACGACCATCGATCCGCCGCCTCCCTGCGCCACCATCTGCCGCGCTCCCAACTGGCAGGCGTGAAACACGCCCCACTGCGTCACCCCCCAGGTCGCCTCCACGTCCTCCACGCTCAACTCCAGCAGCGGTTTGCGGACATTCCGCGCAGCATTGGCCACCACGATATCGACGCGCCCGAAACGCGCCACCGCCGCCTCGAACAACCCCTCCATCTGGCCCCGGTCCGCCACATCGGCTTGCTGGACAAGCGCCGTCGAACCCGCCGCCTCGACTTCGCGAGCGACCACCTGGGCCTCGTCCATCGAATGGAGATCGTTCACCACCACCCGCGCCCCCCGCTTCGCCAACGCGAGAACTGTTGCCCGGCCAATTCCGCGGGCGCCGCCGGTCACAACCGCGACTTTGCCTTGCATTGCTTCAGTTTGCCACGCGGCGCCGCCGCCACGCCCACCCCAACCAGGTCACGATCATCGCCAGCATCACCATCCGTGCGGCGAAGCAGGTGCTCGCCATAACCGCTTCCCCGTTACCCGGATCGCGCGTCAGCAGCATCCGCAGCAGCGCCGTGTTCTCGATGGCATGCAGCAGGCCCGCCGCCCACACCGCAATCGACAAGCTGAAGCCCGCCACGGGCATGCCCGACGGTCCCGCCACCCAGGCGCAGGCCAGGCTCAGCGGCGCCACATAGAGAAAAATCAGGAAGAACCGGGCAGAGACCAGGTCAATCGCCGAGTCCACGGGACTCGGCGGCGCCTGCTGGACCACGCCTTCGACGGTGTCCACCTTCGGCGCGGCCGGCCGCAGCATATCCCACGTGTCGATAATCATCCGCGCCCCGTAACCGTCCCGTGCCAGAGCCAGGCTCCATACCCCCGCCGGTGATGCCGGATTCATCAGTTCGACGTTCCGGTACGTCAACCAACCGGAGAGAGCGAGCGCGGCCATGGTCAGCGGAACCAGCAGCCGAGCCCGCCATCGTCCGGGAATCAGTTCGAATGGATGATACATGGCGGCCTCCGCCGCACCAGGCTACCCGAGTTCGGAAGCGCGGAAGAACCAGGCCAGTTCGATCGCCGCGTTTTCCACGCTATCGGAACCGTGCGAGGCATTCCGGCCGACGTTCGTGCCGTAGAGTTTGCGGATCGTGCCTTCTTCCGCCTTGGCCGGGTCCGTCGCGCCCATCACTTCGCGCCACTTCGCCACTGCGTCTTCGCGCTCCAGCGCCAGCAGAACCACCGGCCCTTCGGTCATGAATTCGACCAGTTCGCCGAAGAAGGGCCGTTCCTTGTGAACCGCGTAAAAACCCTCGGCTTCGGCTCGCGACAGCCGCTGCATGCGCATCGCCAGCACCTTGAACCCGTTCTTCTCAATCACTGCCAGCACATTGCCCGCATTGCCCGCGGCCACGGCGTCGGGCTTGATAATCGCAAATGTCTTCTGCACTTTCGTTACGTCCTTGTTGAGATAAAACCCGAATTACAGCTTCAGCGCCTCTTTGACGCGCGCGCCCATGTCCGCCGGGCTCTGGCACACCAGAATCCCCGCGTCCTCCATCGCCGCCATCTTGTCGCTCGCCTTGCCCGAGCCGCCCGAGATAATCGCACCCGCGTGGCCCATCCGGCGGCCCGGCGGCGCCGTCTGCCCAGCGATAAACCCGATCACCGGCTTTTTCACGTGTTCTTTCACGTAAGCTGCCGCGATTTCTTCGTTATTTCCGCCGATTTCGCCAATCATGATGATCGCTTCCGTCGCCGGATCTTCATTGAAGAGTTGCATGGCGTCCAGGTGGGTCGTCCCGATGATCGGGTCGCCGCCAATACCGATGCACGTCGATTGCCCGATGCCGATCGCCGACAACTGCCCCACCGCTTCGTAGGTCAGCGTGCCCGAGCGCGACACCACCCCCACCGGACCCGGCTTGTGAATCGGACCGGGCATAATCCCGATCTTGCACTCGCCCGGTGTGATGATCCCCGGGCAGTTCGGCCCGATCAGCCGCGTCCCCGGATGCGCCTGCAGGAAGTCCCACGCCTTCACCATGTCCAGCGCCGGAATCCCTTCCGTGATGCACACGACCAGCGCGATGCCCGCGTCCGCCGCTTCCATCACCGCGTCCGCCGCGAACGGCGGTGGCACGAAGATGACGCTCGCGTTCGCGCCCGTCGCCTTCACCGCTTCGGCCACCGTGTTGAACACCGGCCGGTCCAGGTGCTTCGACCCGCCCTTGCCCGGCGTCACGCCGCCCACGATGTTCGTGCCGTAATCAATCGCCTGCTGGGCATGGAATGTCCCTTCCTTGCCCGTGAAGCCCTGCACCAGGACTCGCGTGTCTTTGTTGACGAGGATGCTCATGGAATTCCTGGTTCTCCTTAACGCGCCAGCGCGACAACCTTCTCCGCCGCGTCCTTCATGTCCGCCGCCACCGTGAAGTTCAATCCGCTGTCGGCCAGAATCTGGCGGCCCAACTCGACGTTGGTCCCTTCCATCCGGACGACGATCGGCACCTTCACATCCAGCGCCCGCGCCGCCTCCACCACGCCCGACGCCAGCGTGTCACAGCGCAGAATCCCGCCGAAAATGTTGATCAAAATCGCCTTCACGTGCGGGTCGGCCAGCAGAATGTGGAACGCGTTGCGAACCTGGTCCTTGTTCGCGCCGCCGCCCACATCCAGGAAGTTCGCCGGACTCCCGCCCGCGTACTTGATGATGTCCATCGTCGCCATCGCCAGCCCCGCGCCATTCACCATGCACGCCACGCTGCCGTCCAGCTTGATGTAATTCAACCCGAACTGCGAGGCCTCCACTTCGAGCGGATCTTCCTCGTTCAGGTCGCGCAGTTCGCCAATTTCCTTGTGCCGGAACAACGCGTTGTCGTCAAAGCCGATCTTGGCGTCCAAAGCAATGATCTTGTCGTCTTCGGTCAAAATCAGCGGATTGATCTCCGCCAGATTGCAGTCCAGCTCGACATACGCCCGCGCCAGCGCCGTCATCGCCTTCACTGCCGGGCTGATCGCCGCCACCGGCAGCGACAACCCGAACGCCAGTTTGCGCGCCTGCCAGCCCATCAACCCGATCGCCGGGTCAAACGCTTCCTTGAGGATCAGTTCGGGCGTCTTCGCCGCCACTTCCTCGATGTCCATGCCGCCGGCCGCCGACACCATCATCACCGGCTTGCCGGTGCCGCGGTCCAGCACGATCCCGCAGTACAGTTCCCGCGCGATCGGCAGAGTCTCCTCCACCAGCAGGCGCTGCACCAGCCGCCCCTCGGGTCCGGTCTGATGCGTCACCAGCGTCATGCCCAGAATCTGCTGCGCCACCTCGCGCGCCGCCTCCCGGTCCCCCGCCAGTTTCACGCCGCCGCCCTTGCCGCGGCCGCCCGCGTGGATCTGAGCCTTGACGACAACGCGCCCGCCCAACTCCTTCGCGATCTCTTCGGCCTCGTCCACCGTTCGCGCCATCCGGCCTCGCGGCACAGGGACACCGTAGCGGCCCAGGATCTCCTTGGCCTGATACTCATGGATTTTCATAGGATTTCAGTCCGCTTGTGCTAGGCTCTTGAAGAAAAGCCCGCAAACTGCCAATATACCATGCCGTTCCTGCCCTACCTGCATCGTCTGATGAATCGCGAGACGCTCAGCGCCGAGGACGCCCGCCAGGCCATGTCCGCCATCCTCGCCGGCGAGGCCACCACCGCCCAGATCGCCGCTTTCGCCACCGCCCTGCACCTGAAAGGCGAGACCGCCGACGAACTCCGCGGCCTCGCCGAAGCCATGCGCGAATCCAGTCTCCAGGTCCACCACGGCATCACCGGTGAACCCGTTCTCGATACCTGCGGCACCGGCGGCGACGCCCAGGGCACCCTCAATATCTCCACGATCGCCGCCTTCGTCGCCGCCGGCGCCGGCGTCAAAGTCGCGAAACACGGCAATCGCTCCTACACCTCCCGCTGCGGTTCCGCCGACCTGCTCGAAGCCCTCGGCGCCCGCATCGACCTCTCCCCCGAAATCACCGGCCAGGCCATCCGCGAAATCGGCATCGGCTTCCTCTTCGCCCCCCACTATCACCCCGCCATGAAGCACGCCGCCCAGGCCCGCGCCGAACTCAAATACCGGACCGCCTTCAACCTCCTCGGCCCCCTCACCAACCCCGCCCGCGCCACCGCTCAACTCGTCGGCGCTCCCTCCCCCCGCGCCGCCGAATTGATGGCCATGACCCTCGCCAGCCTCGGTCTCCAGCGCGGCTACGTCGTCCACGGCGCCGATGGTCTGGACGAAATCTCCACCACCGGACCCAGTTCCATGATCGGCATCCTCCGCGGCGCCATCGACCATCGCATCGTCACCCCCGAGGAGTTCGGCGTCGCCCAGACCACCCTCGATGACCTCCGCGGCGGCGACCTCGAACAAAACGCCGCCATCGCCCGCGATGTCCTCGCCGGAGTTCCCGGCCCCCATCGCGACATCGTCCTCGTCAACTCCGCCGCCGCCCTCATGGCCGCCGGACGCGCCTCCGCCATCCCCGAAGCCATGGCCCTCGCCGCCGGGACGATCGACTCCGGCGCCGCAGCCGCCAAGTTGCAGGCCTTCGTCGAATTCACCCGGTCCGCCGCCTGAACGCGTCCGCTACCGCAGCGCCTCCGCGATCGCCCGCGCCGCCAGCGGTTCCATCACCGCGTAACCCGCTTCATTCGGATGCAGCCCGTCGTAGGTCAATTCCTTCTTCAAAAACCCGGCCTCGTCCAGCATGGCTGAATAATAATCCAGATAAACCGCCCCCGATTCCGCCGCGTATTTCTTCAGCCATTCATTCAATGCCTTGATCTTTTCCATCGGCCGCCGCTCCGTCTGTACCCGGATATAATCACAAACCGGCAACACCGATCCCAGCACCACCCGGATCCCGTTCGCCTTCGCCAGTTCCGCCATTGACTGCAAATTCCCCTGAATCTGCTCCAGCGTCATTGGCCCCGTATTCCCCGCGATATCATTCGTTCCCGCCAGAAAAACCACCGCTTTCGGCTTGTGCGCCAGCACGTCCGGCCGGAACCGAATCAGCATCTGCGGAGTGGTCTGCCCGCTGATTCCCCGGTTGATATACCCTTTCCCCTCGAAAAACTTCCCATACCGCCGCCCCCACGCGTCCGTGATCGAGTCCCCCATGAACACCACCCGCTCCTCGCCCGCCGCCGGCGCCGCCACTTTCGCATTGTCCGCGGCATACCGCCCCAGATTCGCCCAATCCTGCAGCGTCCGCTGCGCCCTCTCCAGATCCGCCCTCATCTTGGCGGCATCCGCTTCGCCGCCCCCCGCCTGACCAAACGCCGCCGCCGCGGCCAGCACGAACACACACAGTTGCTTCATCATGAACGCAATACTAGCGCAACCTCGCCCCCTCAAATGCCCGCGTACCAGGAATAGCCGTAATCCGGCCCCGAGGACCCCAGTCCGTTGCCCACCTTCTCGATCCGGTCCGTTACCAGCAGGCGGTTGATGAACTTCACGCTCTTGTAGCCCAGTTGCCTCGGAACCCGCATCCGCAGCGGCCCGCCAAACTCCGCCGGCATCGCGCCGCCATTCATCCCGTGGGCCAGGATCGTTTGCGGATGCAGCGCATCGGCCATGTCGATGCTGTCCCACCAGTCCTTTTCCATCGAGTAGTACACGACATATCGAGCGTCCGGCAGTGCCCCCGCCTGCTCCAGCACCGCCGCCAGCGGCGCCCCCGTCCACTCCGCGATGTACGACCAGCCCTCCTCGCACACCAGTTGCGTAATCTGGCTCCGGGCCGGAATCTCCTTCAATTCCGCCAAGGAGATCGCTCCCGGCCGCGCCACCATCCCCTCCACCTGCAACTGCCAGTCCGCGAATCCCTTCTCCCTCGACCGCGCGTACGCCTCCTCTTTCATCTGCGACGGATTCGCGAAAGGTTTCGCCGAGATCTGCTCGCGCCTGAACTCCCGCGCCCTGCTCTCTCCCGTCAGCGTCCGCTGTGCCGCGTACGTCAACGCCGCCCCTGTCCCGAAGCGCAGGCCCGCGTCCGGCGGCATCAACCCGTGCCGCCGCGCGGCGTCCCCCGCCGCCGCCACGCCCGCCACCCCAACCACGCCCGAAACACCCCCAACCAGCCACTTTCGCCTCGAAATTCGGCTCATGGGTCCCTCCTTGCCGGCTCTGAATGTCCTGTGATCATCGCCTTCACCCGCGGCCCAAATCCCGCCACCGCCACCATCACCAGGTGCACCGCCACGAACCCCACCAGCGTCACCGTCGTGAAGAAATGAATCGTCCGCGCCGACTGATGCCCGCCCAGCGCTTCCACCACCGCCGGAAATCCCGCCACAAAGGACGGCGACATCGCCAGGCCCGTCCAGATCATCAGCGGAAAAAGAAAGAAAACCACGCCCAGGTAAGCCATCCGCTGCAACACGTTGTAGCTCTCCGCCCCGCCATCCTCTCCCCCCGGCTTCAACCGTAAATGCGATGCAACCGTGCTCCACAGCGCCCCAACGCGAAATTCCCCCGCGCGCGGCAGCAGATTTCTCCCAAAATGCCGCGTCCACAATCCCACACCCACGTAAAGAAGCCCCGTAAACACCACCAGCCACGCCGCCTGAAAATGCAGCGCCCGGCTCCACCCGTTCTGGTCCGGGAGCACATAGCCATAACCGGTGGACACGGAAGCGCGAGACGACGGAATCGGCAGCTGAAACAGCGCCGGAGTCAGCACATTCCCGGTTTCACCCCAATAAAACCGCGGATGCGAGATCACCAGTTGCACCCCGCTCACCAGCAGCGCCACAAAGCACACAAACGTCACCCAGTGCGTCAACCGCACCACGAAGGCGTGCCGCATCCCGCGCCCGCTTTCAACCATTGAGGGAGTCTACCACGCCCCACGGTCCGGTGCGAGCCTCCCCGCCCGCCTTCACCTCCAGCACCGTCGCCTCCGGACGGCACCGGAACCGCACACTGGCGAAATGCCCCACGCCTCGCGAAACATAGATCGGACGCCCGTTCCAGTCGCACAACCCCGCCACGAACCGCTTGTCCCGCACCGGCGCGTAATGCGGCCCCACGAACGGAATCACCACCTGCCCCCCGTGCGTGTGCCCGCACAACATCAAATCCCAGGCATACCCCCCCAGCGCCTCCTTCGCGTCCGGATTGTGACTCAGCGCGATCACCCGGCCGTCCGCCTTCACCCCCCGGAACGCCCGTTCCGCGTCCACCTCCTCCGACCACCAGTCCCCCACGCCCGCCATCGTCCACCGCGCCCCGCGCACCTCCACCTCCATCGCCCGGTTGTGCAGCAGATGGACCCCCGCCTCCTCCAGAATCCGCTCCACCACCCGGTGATCCGAATGCCCCCGGCGCGCCCCCGCCCACGAACCCCCGTCATGGTTGCCCAGCACCGCGAACGCCGGACGCCCCGCCGTCATCCGCCGCAGCAGCGCCGCGTAAGCCGCCGCGTCGAAATCCTCCCGGTGCGAGATGAAGTCCCCCGTCAGGCAGATGACATCCGGATTTTCCGCCAAACCCGCCGTGAACGCTTCCTCAATCTGCCACAACGGCACCAGCCACGATGCATGCAGGTAGATCGGAAGAGCGTCGTGTAGGGAAAGAGTGTAGATCTCGGTGGT
>ERZ761609.585-NODE-585-length-40696-cov-77.644029_pt1 | contig 40696 bp, 46 predicted proteins | sample MGYA00511163_ERZ761609 | MGnify/ENA primary metagenome ERZ761609 (study PRJEB28899, sample SAMN02445070) | bioreactor sludge metagenome | biome: EBPR sludge | place: Australia: Brisbane, Thorneside Wastewater Treatment Plant | collected 2011-12-16 ...
TCACTGTGCCGCCTACACAAACCGTTGAAGAAGAAGGTGTAATGCTGATCGTGGGGTCGGGCGTTACTGTTACTGTAATGCAATTGCTGTTTGCACTACAAACCACTCCATTAAGGGTTGCAGTAGCCACACGACGATAATATGTTGTCTGCGTGAGGCCCGCAGGTGCGTCATAAGTAGCACTGGTTGCGCCAGAGATATTATTAAACCCGGCACTACAACTGGTAGTACTGGATTGCCATTGATAAGTTATCGTTCCGCCGCCGCTGGCCGCTTGTGTAACGGTAAATGCAGCCGGATCGCCGCCGACACAGATCGTTTGGTTGGAGCCGACTGTACCCGGGGTGACGCTGTTCACGTTCACTTGTACCTGATCGGTATTAGAGCAGCCATTGGCATCGGTCACCGTAAGCGAGTAAGTAGTGGTGGACGTTGGCGATACAGTAATTGTAGAAGAGGTGGCACCTGTACTCCACTGGAAGGTGTAAGGACTTTGACCTGCAAGGCCGTTGGCTGTAAGTGTAACCGATTCGCCGGAGCAGATATTAAGACATGGTGCCGTTGCATTAGGCAATGTAGCGCCAGACAGGTTTACGTTGAAGTCGCCATGAGAAGGATTGGCGGTAAAGAGCGTGCCTGAACTGGGCTGTTTTTTTACAACCTGATTCAGCCACCCCGAAGCGCCAAATACAGAGCCATTGTTCAAATTAGCGCCGGTTCCTATTTGGAAGGATTCTCCCATTCGGGTAAAAGTGACAATACCTCCTGCCAAAGCATTGGCGCCTTCCAACACACCTTCCATTGCTGTGTAATAATACCAATTGGAATTATTGATATCACCGACACACTGTGTATTTTCCTTGGGACTGCCTGCCGGTGGGCTGTAAGTACGATTGCGAAGAATGACTGTGATATTGAAAACAAGGCTTGAATTGGCTTTATTGACCGCCTGCATTTGCATTTTGGCAGTTCCATTGGCATACTCCTCAAAAGTGGCGTTGCTTACATTCCAGTGCTGTTGGCTCGTCCAATTGTTTACCAAATCACCCGACCAATAGCCATACGATACCAAATCATCGCAGGTCTTGGTACTGTTTGACACCGTTCGTACCAAAAGAGGGTCACTCTGGCAAGTGATGACTGCCGAGGGCTTGCCGTAAATGGTTACGGTAGCGGTGTTGGACGTTGCAGAACCACACCCTGAACCACCCGCACTTACGATGACTCGATAATAAGTGGTGGCCGTTAAAGTGGGCGTTGTATAAGAGGCCGAGGTGGCGCCGCTTATATTGGACCAAGATGATCCGTTGGAGCTTGACTGCCATTGGTATGTAAGGGAAGGGGTGCCTCCTGTAGCCCCTACGCTCATCGTGTGCGATCCGCTTTCGCAGATAGATTGGCCAACAGGATGAGTATTAATAGAAGGCCCTGCGGTTACCGTTACGGTTGATACGCCCGAATTCGCCGCATCACAGCCACTCCCCGTACAAGTATATGTTGCACGATAATATCTGGTGCCTGCTGTTGATGTAGGAACGCTGTAGGTCGTGCTGGTTGCACCGCTGATGTTCGTCCAGGGGCCGGTTGAAGACGTTCCGCTCTGCCACTGTATCGTGCAGGTACCCGTGCCGTTGCCCGGAGTAGCCGTCAAAGTCACCGTGCCGCCTACACAAACCGTTGAAGAAGAAGGTGTAATGCTGATCGTGGGATCAGGCGTTACTGTCAACGTCGCCGGGTTAGAGTTCACCGTGGTACACCCCGAAGCCGATACCGCTGCGCGATATTGATAAGCACCCGTAGCGGAGACACCTGCCACTTGCAATGTAGCCGCTGTGGCGCCTGTATAAGTAGCGCCTGCGGGTGTACCGTTGGCTACGTTTACCCAAGAGGAACCATTATAATATTGCCACTGATAAGTGGGGGAAGATGCCCCGGTAGCTGCTACTGTAAAGGAAGCCGTACCGCCCTGGCAGATAGTTTGATTGGAAGGATGGGAAGATAATGAAAGATTACAATTGGCATAACTGATACAAATACTGGACGGTACCAAAGAGTTGGGGCTATTGCAATCATTGGCTACGCTCCAGTGTTCGATGATAATGGCATCCGCGCCATTCGGCAGCGTGATGCTGCCTCCCAAGGCGCCTCTCCAATATCCTTGAATCACATTATCCGGCACATCTCCGGAGTAGGGTGTAGAGGCAACAGTTACTCCGTTTTTCTTAAAAACGATTCGAAAACGTTCGTTGGGTTGAGATACGCTGCCTCTGCTGCTATACCCATCCCATCCTACTGCATCCGTTACATTTACCGTTACTGCACTATTGAATGCAGCGGGATATGGACCAGGTATGGTATATGATGTGGTACTGCCACAATACATTCTTACCGTCGAAGGATTGCCTGTATTCGAGTCAATAGACTGAGACCACAACAGGGTGCCGGTTCCATTCGTACAATTGGGAGTGGGTGCGCAATACGGCGGAGCGTTGGGGTTGTCGGGATTGCAGCTCGAAGTGGAAGAAGTCAAACAAATTTCATCTACCTTTAACCAGCCACCATTCAATGACCCTACCAGTTTGACAGTCGCAGTACCCGCAGGCACTGTGGTGTTAATGGTATAAAATTGCATGGAGGGCGTACCGCCAAGCACTCTGTCAATGTTCTCCACCAATTGCCCCAGAGCACCCCCTGATGCGTTATAAAATTGCACTCCGAAGGTCGCAGTATAAGACGGATCATGTACCCCGGCCCAAAATGTCAGGGCAATTGAGGCCCCCGGTGCTATACCCGAAATATCCTGCGAAAACCCTGCCCAACCAGTTGTATGCTGAATTTCACCATTTCCGGCACTGCTGCACTGAGGCCAGGAGGTGCTTTTGGCAAAATTGCCGTTCCATGAATTCCAACCAGTCGTATTGACATTGAAATGGCCATTGGTAACCAAGTTGCCGGTACAGGGTGCGCAGGATGAGCTACCACTGGTCGTCACACACACATCATCCACTCTGACATAACCGCCGGAGTTGGAACTTGACCCGATAACCACCTGATAGTATGCAGTACCTGAAGGCGCCGTGCCGGTAGTTGAGAATTGAGTGTAGGTGCTTGGAGTGCCGAAATGTCCTTGGGGAGAAGTACCTATAATCTGCCAACTGGAATTAAAAAACTCAATCTGGATATACCCCCAATTGGTGTTTTGGGCCTGTGCCCTGACGGTTGCCGTGTAAGTTGTTCCTGCCGAGCCGAAAAAAATCTGAGACACCCCGGAATTGCTGCCGGTTAATTGCGCGGCGCCTACACCACTATATGCAGTAGCGGTGGCAGCAACCGTCCCCCAAGGCCCCCACTCCCAAAGCCCGTTCTCAAAGCCGGGGTTCACTAGGAATGCACTGGTACAGGATGTCGAAGATTGTGTACCGGAACAGCTCGTAGGCGTGCCAGTTGAATTCTGCCTGAACGAATTGGTCATATTCACAAATTGCGAGCCGTCCCAAAAGTATTGATCCCCCACTTCGGGTAACCCGGCATTAGGGCTATTACATGTGCTGGTAACTGTACTACCCGTACATTGATTGCAATTCAGGTAAATGGTGTTACTGCCACTGGTGCCGGTGCAAGTGTACCAAAGGCAGGTAGCCGAAGAGGCCTCCGTAGAATAAGCCAGACTGAGCAGGCTGATGGCTGCTACTGCCAGGCTTTGTGTTATCTTTTGGGTGAATGTGCCGTTCATGTGTTGATTTTTTGAGTATGTTGAGATACTTGCTTTCACGAAATGATTATTTGTCGGAGTTCTGTTTGATAGATTGAACTGTGGCCGTAAACTTGCCGGTTTCCCGTTTCACAATGCCGAGGCCGGGAACAAACCAGTCTTTCATCCATTCGACGTCTGATTCCTCCAACCTGTTTCCGCCGAGAACCTTGGAAGTTGCTACCCGGCATGTATGTATGAATGTCTCATAGCTTTGTCCTTCGATGAGCATCGGCTCTCCTGTAGCCACTTTCCTGTCTGATACACTGACTTCATATCGTAAATCGGGAATACCCTTGCCGATCTCCAGATTAAAAGCGCCTTTTGCATCGGGAAGCGTTTGGCCCGATTGGAAGCTATTCGGAAAAAACAAGCGATCTCCCTCATAAGAGACTTTCACTGACTCATTGATCATAAAATGAAAAGGACTCATAATGCCCTTCATATCCATGAGGTAGCCCCTGTCGGCGTCCTTCACCAAGGAATAGTTGAAAGTAAAATTGAAAGGCGTGGGCGTTTCTTCTCTCCATACTGCATGGGTTATTTGGCCGCCGTTTTCGTCGCTCACCCAAGACATACTACCCGAGTAGCTATCGAAATACCCGGGCGAAGTCGCCTGGTATATCAACTGAATTCCTTTTTCCGGGAATAAGCTTCCTTTTTCAACAGAAGGGCCGGCTTGCCCATAAACGGGCGAAACCACAGCCGCCAAGGCAAATGCCAGTAGCCCGACGGCACACATGAGTGCGTTTTTCATTTTTGCAGTATGTTGGTTGAATGGAAGCGCATGACCTGTATTAGGTCCACAAGGCATGTGAGATGCGTCGGTTTTGGGAAGAAAATTTCCCGGCACAGTGCAGCCGGTAGTGTAAAAAGTTCTCATAGGACACTTGATATGTAAAAACGTTATGTGAAAATTTACGAATCAGACAAAACATTCTATGGCTCAAGGCTGACAAGAGTTTTGAGCTGTACTTTGTACTTTTCTGTTGCTGAAGGGAATCCGGCGGAAGCGGCGGCCTCCGCAGAGGCTGCCGCTTGTACGGTGTTGCCGCAACAAGAAAAAGTGTTTGTTTTTGCTTCCCGGCTTTTTTCTAACTCAAATCAAACAGTGCCGAGAATCAATTTTAGTGTTGTTGTTCGTAAGTAGGGGAGGACGTATGTCACATTCGACGCGCAAAGTTACTACCGGGTACTACCTAAATAAGACGGTCACATTGCTTAATTTATATTTTTGTGACATGATATTATAAAAATATTTACATTATAATTTTAATAATTTTTAACAAAATGCAAAATACAATGCAATTAAAAGATATAAAATATAAATATTTAAGACGTAATTATAAAAATTATAAAATCACACTAATAATTTTTAAAAAAATTGAAACATTGGAAGGTCGAAACATCTTGAAAAAAAAATGACGAAACTGCGGCTAGCTGTATGCCTGCCTCCATTTTCCAAAGCAGCTTTACATAATCCGATCAAATTCTGTTAATCCCCGTCTATAAAAGAAAGGTGCAGTGTTTTTTTTTGCAACACCATTGCAAATACCAAAAACAAATCTCATTTTTGCAGCGTTGATGCAAAAACGTTCACTAAAAAATCATTCGTATGAAACTATTCAATGGTCTGGCAGTATGCCTTGCGTTAAGTGTCGCCCTACTGGGTTTCGGCTGCGATAAAGAAAAAAATGAGGTCACGATCAACATCGTAAAGCCCGTAGCCAATCAGGCAGTAGCCAACAAAGCCGCTGTGGAAATTCTGGTACAGTTCGTTGCTTCTGAGGAGAATGAAGAGGTAGAGGTGCATATTTACCAACATGGGGACTCCTCCAATCCGGTGTTTGAATGGCATGAGCATGAGCACGATCCACTCATCACCTTGGCGGAAACCATTGACTTGTCTTCGTTCCCGTCGGGTACCAAATTCCACCTCGAAGCGGAAGCCTGTCTCGATCACAAATGCAAGGAAAAGGTGAGCAAAGAAATTGAGTTCACCATCCCCTGATAAAGAATGTAAAGTTCAAGTAATCGCAATTCGGGGCCGGCGAAGCAATTCTGCCGGCCTTTTTTGTGCCCATTATATACAATCGGGTATCTTTGTGCGCGCATCAGCATATCATTTCTACATGCCAACAACATCAGACCTATTGAGCCAGGCAAAATTTATTCTGTCACTGCGATCCCTGCGTTTCCTCATTTTTTTGTGGGGAACTTTGGGGCATTTTTACGCCGGCGCCCAATCTTTGCGGGAAGCCGAAGCGCTCAGTAAAAGCGGCCTTTTTTTAGAATCTATTGAAAAGTACGAGCAGTTCATCGCCCAAAACCCCCGGCGCACCTACGATCATTCCGTAGCCTGGTTTGGGATTGGGTACAACTACCTGCAACTGAGGGACTACGCCGCTGCGCTCGACGCCAACCAGCGTTCTAAAACGATCCGGGAGCAATTACCCGTGGATGACGTGGCTGAAAATTATATGCGCTTTGGCGACATCTATCTTCATATTGGCGATTACGAAAAAGCCTTGAGCAATTTACGCCAGGCCAAATCGCTTCCGGTGGTAGAGCCTTACATGTTTGCACAAGTGGAAGGGCTGATGGCTGATGCGTATTTGGCCTTGGGAAATTACCGGGAAGCGGAGGCGCATTACCAATTAGCCCTCGAAAGCTTTGCCGTGGAAAGCGGCGAATTCAGCCCGGATGTAGTGACCGTACTTCTTCAGCTTGGCAAAATGTATCAAATACAGGGGCGGAAACCTGACGCTAAAGAAACCTTCCTTCGCGCCCTGCGCGTCGAAGAAACCCTGTCGGAACATGCCGCGCGCTTAGGCTTGCTCTTTAATGGTTTGGGAGAATCTGCCCTGTCCGAATCCAGGTCGCCCGCCGCCCGCAGCTACTTCCTGCGCGCACGTGCCGCCATCGGGCAGGAAGGAAGCGCTCATTATGATGTAGCGGCCAGCATTGCGCTCAACCTCAGCAAAGCAGCTTTGGCCGATGGAGACCGGGGACTGGCTGCTGCGGAAGTGATGGAAGCCCAACGGATACTTTTCCCTGGATTTTTGGCCACCGACTTCCTTCAAAATCCAGATACTACGCTGCCTTGCCTGCACCGCGTACTCGCGGCCGAGGTCTGCCTGCAAAAAGCGAATTGCCTCCAGGGCGCTCCTGCCGCTTTACCTTCGCAAGGCACAGCACAGTACTATTCGGAGGCATTCCGCCTGCTCGAAGCGGAGGCATTGACATTCCCTTCCGACGAACGACGCCGGCACATTATGGATTTTCTGCCCCAATTGGCGGATGAAGCCATCCAAACAGCACTGCGATCGGACGACAAGCTCCTCGCCCCGCTCGCTTTTGAATGGGCCGAACGCGCCAAAGCCTTGTCGCTCAAGGTACAAATCGCCGCTCCCGCATTTCCCTCCAACAGCCAACCTGCGCAATTGCTTCGGCAGTGGACACAATTAGAACTTCAACTACTGAGCACCCCGGAGAATATAGCTTTGGTAAAACGCCTCAACGATGTCCAAAAAGCATATCGGGAAAGCCTTACCGGCATATCCCCAGGCAACCGTAATGGTGCGGGCTTTTCTGTTTCCTCCGTTCAGGCCCAACTTGACGACGCCACCGCAATGATTTCTTATTACATCGGAGCAGAGCAGTATTATACTTTTGCGCTGACGCGAAACGATTTTAAAGCACTGGCCATACCTTTCAATTACACCACTCCCATTACTCGGTCGGCCAATTCACAGCAGCCGGACAATACACCCTTCCCCACCCTCCGGCAATCTGTCGCCGGCCTCTTCGACGCGCTCCGAAACACCCCCTCCGGCAATTTCGCGCCACACGCCTCCGACTTGTACGACAAATTGATTCAGCCGGTACGCCAGACAATCGCAGGCAAAAAAAATCTCGTCATCATTCCGCACGATATACTGAATCATCTGCCTTTTGAGGCACTTCTTACTTCGCCCGTCCAGACTGCCGATAAAAAAACACATCACAAACTCCCCTACCTCATCAAAACACACACCATACAATATCATTTCACCGCCGCTGCCTGGCCAATGCCGGGCCGCAGTTCCGAAAACGCATTGGCATATACCGCTTGGGCGCCGGTTTTCGACAGCCCCGAAACCCAGTCGGCGCTCGCAGATGCTATGCGTCGGTCAGAGCTTCCTCTTCCCCATCTTTCCGTATATGGCGTACCAGACATCCCCACGCTCTCGGCAACAGCAGCGGAGGTACAAGCGCTTGCTCAGATATGGAGCCGACTCCCCGGCGGCGCCCGAACATGGCTTCGGCAAGATGCTACTGAATCTTCCGCGCGAGATATGGCCGGGCAGACCCAAATCGCCCATTTTGCTACATATAGCATTGCTCATCCCTTATCGCCTCGTTGGGCCGGACTCATCCTCACACCCGCCGGAAATGATGATGGAATCTTGCACGCGGCAGAAATTCAAACCCTCCATTGGACGGGCGCCCTCTGTGTGCTCAATATCAGCTATGACCTGACGGGGCAAAGTCCTTATGCGTTGCTCCCCTTAACGTATGCCTTCTCCCAGGCCGGCGCGGGCGGGGTAGTTTCGGCATTATGGACCGGGCACGATCAGGTACGCATCCGTATGTTGACTGATTTCTTTTCCCGGCGATCGGCCGGCCTCTCTACCGCCGATGCCCTAAGCCGGGCCAAACTGGCGCTTATCAAAGACAAAACAACTGCCGACCCCAGCCTATGGAGCGGCCTCATTTATTTTGGCAATTAATCTGAAACGAATATGGCTTTTGTATCCGAAACCGTCATTGACCACCACATAGACCGCCTCGAAACCACGCCCGGCGCTTATGAGGCCGCCCTGTCCCAAATGGAAAAAGAGCAACCCGTCTTGCTCGCATACTTTTTCTCTGAAAACTTCGACCTCTTCACCCACGACGAACGAGACTATCTGCAATACCTTGCTTTGGTCATCTGGAGTGCCGCCAGAGAAGTGTGCGGCGCCAAACCTCCCGTCAACGAAGACCAAATCAGCGAAGCAGAAGACCGCAACTGGGAAATCCTGGAGGCCGCTCGTTCACACATTTTCCGCGAACGCGTAGGCGTGTTTTTCGAGAACGCCCCACAGGAAGATTTACTCGCCTTTGCCGAAGATGCCCTCCTCGACGACGAAGATGACCCGCTTGTAAGCAAAGAAGGACGCGAGGCGTTGTTCGTCACGCTCAAGTCTGTGGTGGATTTGTTGACGTAATGAATATTAACGTTGTCGTTGGAAGGAGATATAAAAATCAAAAAGCCGACAGAATTTCTTCTGCCGGCCTATGAATACATTTGTTTCCTGAAGATTAGTTTTTCACCAATTTCAGCACCTTGCGATCTGCTCCGGCCTGCGTCAATACCCAATAAACTCCATCAGGCAATTCAATCACAGAAAAAGATGCTTGCATCTGGTTTTCAATGCGTTGTGTCATAACAACTCTGCCTGTCACATCCATCACCTGCACTTGGCCGGTATATGGCGCACTAAACAGGAGATTCACATCCCCTTTAGATGGGTTCGGGTACAACTTCGTGTCTTCTGTATTTTCAGACCTCATCGCTGATGATACGTCCGATTCTTCCGAAGTAAAATGAGGCGTCAACAACCCCCAATCCGACCATACCATGTACTCTTCTCCGGGGCATCTGTACCCTACCCTGTATGTAAGGCAGGTATAGCCGTGCGGGTCATAGCCACCGCCAAGTACATATTGAGTTTTGAAAGTACTGACAGACACAAACTGAGAGGGTTCTCCTGGCTCGCATCCATAGTTGATCTCTACCACAAAATAATCTACCCCAGTCACTCGATCCCATGACAAAACCCATGAATCCAATTCCTGATCAAACCTCACACTTACAATGGGAGCAAGACAAATTCTGCCTAATAAACCACAGTCTATCGGGCCGCATAACTCACAGTCTGCATCACGATTCCCCACCACTGCTTCTCCAAGCAGCATTCCTCCATCAACACCGTAACGCTGTTTCCCATAACACACTTTTCCACAAGCAGTTTCTACCGTATGGATTACCGTATAATATATTCCCTCCTGCACATCGTTAAGAACGGTGTATGGCCCTGCACCTGTCGTTGTCATCGTATTGACCAGAGTATATGGCCCTCCGTATTCATTGGGGCTTGCCAAAACCGTCCAGGTATGCGTAACCGGAACGTGAAGCGATGAATAGGTTGGGAAACTATGTACTTGTAAATATGCCGGGCTGCCGGGCTGTCCATCGTAACGCAAGCCGAAATCGGCAGAAAAGAATCCGTCACAACATTCTAAAACAAACTCATGCGTCACCTCTGTCCATGGTATGCAAAATGGCGGATTGGCAATGGCCAGCTTGACTCTGTACTCATAACCCGGCTGAAAATAATAGCCGATATTGGCAAAAGCGTCCGATAAATTGATAACTCCCACCTGTTGGTTTACCGTCCAGCCCAAGCCCGAAACCCAATTAAAATTGTTTGGGCTTCCAATAGGGCGCCTCCACAAATCAATGTAGTAGCGGTCTTCGCCCGCTGAGGCTGAGCCATCTATATACACATCTTCGCCATAACAGAACCGGTCTTTGTGGTTGCCGGCAGCATCTTCAAAATTGAAAGCCGCAACGCCCGCGTAGGGATTGCAGATGATTTCGATGGAGACGGCATCGAGAAAGTAGTCCCCATTTTCTTCAGCATTGATTGTTGGGTGTATAAGGGTTGCCCTGAACCAAAGTTGCTGAAAATTTGCATTGGGGGTAAAATCATGAGTATAAAACACCCAGTTTGGGCTTAAAGAAGCGCTTCCAACAACCTGAGAACCAGGTGGTACCGCAGGAACTACTTCCGCAGGTGAGCAAAATAAGCCATTCTGATTGGGAAGGCCGTTTGTAAGCGTCCACCGGCCAGTATATGTTCCGGCGCTTCTTCTCGCTTGATGGGCGTATCTCAAACGATACGTCACTCCTGCCTGAAAGGAAAAATTCAGCGCAACGCCCTCTCCGCGTGTAGTCAGGCTTGGACCGCTTGAACATCCGTAATAATGCTTTACATAGCCGTGCATGTACCTTTGTCCGGCAGCAGCCGTCACCCCTGGGAAATTCGATTCATTGTCCGGGCTGCCGTGTGTAGAAATCCAGTTTGGGAAACATCCTTCAAAAAACGCAAACGGTGGATTCCCGCATTGCGTTTCAAACCCCTCATCAATAACCACCTGCCCTTGCGCCGCAAAAGAGCCGAGACAAACCATACTCAGTACAGCTAAAAGGAAGCGCACCTGCCGGCCGATTTGTGTAATAAAAAATGTAACTGTCTTCATGACCATCAAATTTATTGAGTGAACGAATAATGATTTCGGGCTCAAATTTGTGGTCGGAGATTCGCTGGTTACAATAACACTTATTTCAATAAAAACCGGGGCATCTGGCGGTTCGCTGAGCAATTCCGAGTACAATATCACCTTAAAGGATTGAAATACAATTACTTAAGTCTCAGATATCCGTAACGAAAAATACTTTTTTTTCTATAAACTGGTCAATAAGCCATTATATCTTCCGCTTGTGCCATCAACCACTCTTTATCGGCCACCACTCTTTTTTCATGTATTCGCTGTATGATTTTTGCAGCCTTAGCTTTGTTGCCGGGGGGGCAATTGATAAGTTGTACCAAAAGATTGATAAAGTTGCCTTCCACCTCTCTTCTCATATCAGATAGTAGTTTTTTCGATGCTCTGCTGAGAAACATCTTATAGGCATCTACTTTGTATGAGAGAAGATCGGAATTGAGTTTATAAAGCAACTTGAGCTCCAGCCGCCGGCAATGTGTAAGATAAAGGGCGTCGCTGAAGATCGCGGGCAACACATCCAATGCCTCCTCGAACTGCCCCATAGAAAACAAACATTCGGCTTTATTCAAGCGGTAATATGCTTCTTTTTCATCCTCATCAAACAGCAAATCTTTGTAATCCTCCACAAAACTCAAAGCCCACCCTGTATTGCCTACCTTTATCGCTGTTTTTGCAATGCTGAGGTAAGCGCTCGGCGACAGCTTTCCATCCAGCAAAATATATCCTTTCGCAATGTTGTCTTTTTGAATGTCGTGTAGTACAGACAAAAAAGAATCATCTTCCATCTGTATCAGAAAAGCACATAAGTTTCTGAGGTAGGCATAAAAATTCTGAAGTACCTGAGGAGCAATTTTATTTTCATTACACTGAATCAGCGCATGAATTTCATGGAATACTATGGCTGAGGGCTTATCCTGAATAAGCTGCTCGTTTATTTTCAAAGCTACCCTGAGCAATACATTTTCTTGTAAGGCTTCTTCGGAAATCAGGCTAAAGTAAGGTATCCTGGATGACCTTGGGGTCTCAACTCTTGTCACTTTTTGTTGCAACAACAATAAATTTACCATTTCTACTCTGCATGCTAAATAATAAGTATCAAGGCTGGACATCGCGGGCAGTATCTGGAGATCTCCTTTGAGCTTGTTTTCCTGACTGGCCATGTCATACCTTTCGTAAGCCAGTCTAAAGCGATCATAATACCAATCCAGAGATTCAATGGGGCTATCATTCAATATTTTTTCTGCTTTTTCCAGGCCGGCAGCATAACGCGCCCATAAACCTCTTCTTCTCAGTATAAACGCCCAATCCATTGCATCGTCAAACGAATCCACCTTCCTTTCGTTCTGCCGCACAATCAGGAATTGACGTGCATAAGCACTCAACTCGCTCATTAGTTTATCTAATTTCCCCTGAACAAAAGGCGTTTCCGGGAAAACGCGTTCGTACAACGTATTCTGTTCCGGCGACTCTTTTAATCCTCGAATGATCTCCTTCAACAAAACCCGACTCTTATCTTGATTTGATCCCTTTGTATAGTATGGAGATTGTAAAAACAAATCGAAAGCAGCAGCCTCTTCATCACTAAACGTTGACAACAATGAAAAAACGAATCCACGCTTCATAGTCAAATTGCCGTAATGCTTGCGGAATTTTTTTGTAAATGTGTTATTGTTTTATGTACTTCTGTACTTGCATCTTTGCATCGAGAACGATACTATAATTCAATATTTGACGCACTAATATTACAGCAACACGATTTTTCACTTTTTCAAAACAACGACATGAATACTAAGAAAGCACTCTGTTTTCTATTGCCTTTTTTGATGCTTATAGCGTCAAAATCGTTCGGATACTATTCAACAAAAAGTACGCAATACTACATAAACCCCACTTATCTGCAAAATGAAATTGACAATATGACCGGAGTGGCCTGTCCATTGGTGTTTGACATTGTTTTCTTTAATGATGGAGAGAACCGCCCTGGCACGCCAATTGTACCGGTTGCTCCTGAATGCCCGCTTAGATCAACCATTCCCGGAGGTCAGTCGGTTGGAGTACCGATTCCAACAGTAGAAGGAGGATTGCCTGTTTCTGTTTGGCTCGAAGTATTTGATCCTGCTACGGGTATTATGCTTTTGATGAAAGTCACGGTGACCCCAGATGGTTGCAGCGGCATCATACACATTGAACAATTATACACCACACATCCGTGGGATTACAGCACAGACTCTGATAATGTATCTTTCACGCCCTTAGTCGGTGAAAATCCATTATCGGCGCTTACCCTCGGATTTGGCACCTATATCGGCACCGGCCATTTGATCGCCAATATAGCAGCAGACTACATGTTAAATGTTTATTACTGCATACCCCGTGGGGCTTCTTCAGGTGGTAGTCGTAAGATCGAGTCTAATCCTACTGCATCTCCGTCCTTACGCCAATTGCCCATAAATGCTTTAACTTTGTCTGTAATCACCCAGAAAGATCAATCGAAAAATAATGCGAGGGATGTTCTCAATTTCAGTGCTATTATTAACAATCCTGTGAGAGATATGCTTCAGATTCGCTTGACACATCTTCATCAAATAAATCAACCTATCGAAGCATCTCTTTGGTCTATGCAAGGGCAGCAATTACCCGAACGTTATATAATGGCGCCTCACGAAAGTCAACTCGACATCTTAACATATCACTTATCACCAGGCCTATACATATTGAGATTGACAACCGATACGCAAACGAGCACTCATGTCTTCGTAAAGATATAAACATCATACTTTTAAGTGATTGAGCCAAATGAATCAATGCTATTTTTATCGCTCTATATAGACAACCAGCATATTAAATCAGCTCATTTATACTCGATAGCCAGTGGTTTGCGAATTTTAGTTTTTGCAAACCACTGGTTATTAGTTATCCCGATGAAAAATGGTTTATATTTTTTCGCAAACCATTTTTCATCGGGTATACTTAGGAGTAAAGAAAAAGGCCAATAGAAAACTGTTGGCCTTTTTCGTTTGTCCCCCATTGTGAAAGTCCCTCGTCATCCAAGCAGCACTTCCTATCCGCGCAGGCGGCTATAATTTCTGTTCCTGGCGCAACTGACCGGAAGCGCTAATACTCCTTCCAATACCCCAACTTCACCGAAATGCGACGCCCGCCGGCAGGCAAGTCAAAAGCAGCCTCTTCAAATCCCGGACTACTCCATTTGGCCACTGCGCCATTAGAAAAAGTGTACGGCTCCGTTGGTACGCCCAGCATGTTGGTATCCAATTTGCCATTACCGTTCGTGTCATGAAACACCGCCACAGCATATCGCCCCGGCGCGAGGCCGGCAATGACTATCTCCGCGCTGCCTACACCATTCACCGCTACCTCCTTGCCCGTAAACGCAAATTTCGTTTTCGGAAAAGAGGTCGCATCCTTATACACCCCCACATGAATACGCCCTTTCGCCACGGCTATGTTTTCCACCAATACCGTCAAGGTACTCGTTTGGGCCACACTACTCACCGCAGAGACCGCCATAAGTACTCCCGCCATGATGATCAACTTTGATTTCTGCATTGTCGTGTTTTTTGGCATAGCGACAACCGGCAACGCGAAAGGTTCAGTGTTTTCTAAAAAAACGAAGGCCGCTCAGAACTTACATTCCGAGCGGCCTTCATCTTATTTCAAACTTCGAGAGAATTACTTCTGCTCTTCGTTGTTTTCTTCTGTTGCAGCAGCATCCGTAGCTTCAGCCACTTCATCACCAGCCGTTTCTACCACTTCAACTGCATTCTCTACCACTTCAGCGACAGGCGCGGTGATCGTTTCCACCACAGTATCAGCCACAGCAGCTTTACCTGCACCGCCTTTACCGCCACGACGACTGCGCTTCTTGCCTCCTTCTTTCTGTGCAGCAGAATCCTTACCCGCAGAGTAAATTTCGTTGAAATCTACCAATTCGATCATTGCCATTTCCGCGGCGTCTCCTTTGCGGAAACCAGTGTGCAATACACGAACATAGCCACCCGGGCGGTCGCCCACTTTCGCAGCAATCGGGCCAAACATTTCCTGAACAGCTTCCTTATTTTGGAGGTAACTGAACACCGTGCGGCGAGAGTGAGTCGTGTTGTCGCGAGACTTCGTCACCAAAGGCTCGATGAATATCCGCAATGCCTTGGCTTTGGCCAATGTGGTAGTGATGCGCTTGTGCGTAATCAAAGCGATGGCAAGATTGCGCAGCAATGCTGAACGGTGGGCCTTGGTACGGCCGAGGTGATTATCCTTCTTCCCGTGTCTCATGATTAAATAAGTTTTTACTTCGCAACACGTTTCAGCAGCTTGTAATGGAGATTGGCGCGCCGTCTGCTTACTCTGTTATTGCTGGATTAACCATAGGGTGAGAACGTTGCCAATATAGCCCGTCACCCCGACTCTTATCCTGATCTGTTACTCCTCCTCCAACTTGTACTTAGACAAGTCCATACCAAAGGTCAAGCCTTTGTCTTGGAGCAATTCTTCAATTTCTACGAGAGATTTTTTACCAAAATTGCGGAACTTGAGCAATTCATGCGTATCAAATCGCACCAATTCAGCCAGCGTATTGATTTTGGCGGCTTTCAGGCAGTTGTATGCCCGCACAGACAAGTCGAGGTCTTCCAGAGAAGTCTTCAACAACTTGCGCATGTGCAGTATGTGCTCATCCACCACATTTTCTTCGCCGCGAGCCGGATCGTCAAAAGTGATGTGCTCATCGGTGATCAGCATCAGGTGCTGAATCATAATTTTGGAAGCCTCTTTAATGGCATCTTCCGGGTGAATGGTACCATCGGTTTTTACTTCAATGGTCAGTTTTTCATAGTCTGTGCGCTGACCTACGCGCGTATTTTCCACGCGATAAGCCACATTGCGTATAGGCGTATAGATAGCATCCACAGGAATCACTCCAATGGGCGCATCTTTCGGCAGGTTATCATCCGCAGGCACATAGCCACGACCTTTTGAAACCGTGAGTTCGACTTCTAAATTTACAAATGGCTCCATATTGCAGATAACCAAGTCCGGGTTCATCACCTTGAATACGTTGGTATGCTCCTCAATATCTCCGGCCACGAACTGCTCTTTACCAGTGATGGTGAGATAAACCTTTTCCGTTGAACTGTCATCTCCCTGAAGAAGATGCTTCAGGCGCACTTGCTTGAGATTGAGCACAATATCAACCAAATCCTCCACTACTCCACGGATGGTGGCGAACTCGTGATCTACTCCTGCAATACGAACAGCAGAAATAGCGTAACCTTCCAAAGAAGAAAGCAACACCCTGCGCAGTGAGTTGCCGACGGTTTGACCGAAACCCGGTTCGAGGGGCTTAAACTCAAAAAGCCCTTCAAAATCATTTGCTTTCTGCATAACGATTTTGTCAGGTTTCTGAAAATTGAGTATGCTCATATGTTAAGTGGTATCCGTGAATTTGATCAGAAAACAACAATAAGCGAAAGTTGCTGCAACCGGTATAAACAAATCGCAAAGCCGGCTTTCACCGGCTGTGCGAAGTACTTCTTACTTAGAGTACAATTCGACGATCAACTGCACGTTGATGTTTTCCGGAATTTGGTCGCGCTCCGGGTAGGCCACAAAAACACCCTCCATTTTGTCGGGGTTGAACTGCAACCAAGGATATTTGCGCGCTTCTTTCTTATTGCCCAAGCTGGAAGATATAGCATCCATGTGCTGAGACTTGCCGCGAACAGCAATTACATCCCCCGGACGAAGGTGAAAAGAAGGTATGTTGGTTAAAATTCCATTGACCACAATGTGTTTGTGCGAAACTAACTGACGAGCAGCTCGTCGAGTAGGAGCAAAACCCATGCGATAAACAGTATTATCTAAACGAGATTCCAGCATTTGGAGCAATACGTCACCCGTTACGCCCTTTTTGCGAGAAGCCTTTTCAAAGGTACTACGGAACTGACGCTCCAGCAGTCCATAGGTATATTTGGCCTTTTGCTTCTCCATCAATTGGAGCGCATAGTCAGACCTTTGCTTGCGACGACGAGAATTGCCGTGCTGGCCGGGAGGATATTTGCGCTTCTCGAATGAGCGGTCATAACCGAATATTGCCTCACCGAACGTTCTGGCTTTTTTTGTAGCCGGACCAGTATATCTTGCCATTGGAAATAATACTTTGCTTGCTCTGAATAATTAAACTCTTCTGCGCTTAGGCGGACGACAGCCATTGTGCGGCATCGGCGTAAGGTCTTGAATACGAGTCACTTTAATACCCGCTGCATCAATTGCACGAACCGCGGCTTCTCTGCCGGAACCGGGGCCTTTCACAAATACCTCGGCGGTACGCAAACCAGCCTCATGTGCTGTTTTAGCGGCATCCGAAGCAGCAACCTGAGCGGCATAAGGCGTATTTTTCTTAGACCCTCTGAAACCAGCCTTGCCGGCAGAAGCCCAAGATATTACCTGACCACTCTTGTTGGTGATAGACACGATGATGTTGTTAAAGCTCGCCTGTACGAAAGCCATGCCTTCCGGTTCTACTTTAACTTTTCTCTTTTTTACTTTTTTCGTCGCCTTAGCCATCGCTTCGACCTAAGTTTTAGAAAATGAAGGAATGCAAACCGATTACTTGGTTGCTTTTTTCTTGTTTGCCACAGTTTTGCGCTTGCCCTTACGGGTGCGTGCATTGGTACGGGTGCGTTGTCCGCGCAATGGAAGCCCCTTGCGATGGCGCAACCCGCGATAACAGGCAATATCCATCAAACGCTTGATGCTGAGTTGTACTTCGCTGCGCAACTCGCCCTCTACCTTGTATTCAGTAGTGATAATGCGGGAAATCTCGCGAACATTATCATCTGTCCATTCATGGACTTTTACGCTCTCATCAATACCCGCTTTACCGAGTATCTCTTGGGCAGAAGTGCGACCGATACCGAAAATATAGGTCAAACCAATTACGCCCCGCTTATTTCTGGGCAAATCAATACCTGCAATACGAGCCATATCTGAATTGTGGTTTCTCTGTTAAAAATTACCCCTGACGTTGCTTGTACTTAGGGTTTTTCTTGTTGATGATGTACACCCGTCCTTTCCTCCGCACAATCTTGCAGTCGGCCGTACGCTTTTTCACCGATGGTTTCACTTTCATGACAACACGATTTATTTGTACCTGTATATAATTCGGCCCCGAGACAAATCATAGGGCGACATTTCAACCGAAACCTTATCTCCTGGCAATATGCGAATATAATTCATGCGCATTTTACCGGAGATGGTAGCAATAATCTGATGGTCATTCTCTAAGCGAACTCGGAACATTGCATTTGACAATGCTTCCTCAATGACTCCATCTTGCTTGATCAGGTTCTTTTTGGCCATACTTCAATTTTCGGAGCGCAAAGATAATAAGGTTTTCCGAGTTGGCAATTTTTTTGCAAAAAACCTGATTATATTTTGCGCAGACTTTCATCCATTAAGCTACTGCTGATCTGTATTCCAGTCCCTTTATATGAGCATTGCCACGAATGGCTTCCTCTATCATGGAATGATCCGAAAGAATATCCGCTTTGTTTTTGCGAACCACCACTGTATGCTCAAAATGAGCAGAGGGCTTCCTGTCCTTAGAAAAAACAGTCCAACCATCTTTCGACGTAACTACTTCTTTTTTGCCCATATTAACCATTGGCTCAATAGCAATAACCAAGCCATCTTTCAACATAGGGCCTTTACCCCGCTTACCGTAGTTAGGCACCTCCGGCTCTTCATGTAAATTACGCCCTAAACCGTGCCCCACTAATTCGCGCACTACACCATATCCGTGATCTCGCTCAACAAACTCTTGTATAGCAAAACCCACATCACCTAATCGGCGTCCAACCACAGCCTGTTCAATACCTTTGTATAAAGACCTGTTGGTAACTCGAAGTAATTGCATTACATCTTCGGGTACATCTCCAATAGCAAAAGTATATGCAGCGTCTCCAAAATATCCATTTTTTTGAACCCCGCAATCAACCGACACGATGTCGCCCTCTTTGAAGATTTGCTTATCCGTAGGAATACCGTGTACTACATGTTCGTTAGCGGAAACACAAAGCGTTGCAGGAAACCCCCGGTATCCTTTGAAGCCGGGTACGGCGCCGTGGTCTCTTATCAGGTCCTCAGCTGCTTTATCCAACACGGAACCTGAAATACCCGGGCGTAACATAGAACCTACATGGGCCAGAACTTTACAAACCAAAAGACAGTTTTGGCGAATCAGCTCAACTTCTTCTTCTGTCTTGTAATAAATCATAGCAGCTTGGCCTATTAAAAATGGTGACTAAAAAAATCAGGTTTTACAGGACGGATGGTTAAAAATCAACCTCCTGCACCCAGCCCCATCATTCGGCTGCCACGCCCTTGAATACGACCGGATTTAACCAAGCCATCGTAACGGCGCATCAACAAATGGCTTTCTATTTGCTGAAGCGTATCCAAAACAACTCCGACAAGAATCAGCATAGAAGTACCTCCAAAGAAAAGTGCAAAGGCCTGATTGATACCTGCAGCAGCAGCGAAAGCCGGAAGAATGGCAATGAAAGCCAAGAAAATAGACCCCGGAAGTGTGATTCTCGTTGTGATCGCATCAATGAAGTCTGAAGTCGGCTTACCAGGCTTGATGCCAGGAATAAATGCGTTCTGACGCTTGAGGTACTCGGCATACTGCTGAGGGTTCACAATCAGTGCCGTATATACATATGTGAACACGACCACCAGAATGAAATAAATAATGTTATACGGAGCCGAGGTGAAATCGTTCAACAACCTCAAAAATGTATTCGTACCCATAGCCGACTGGTCTCCGCCAGACGCGAACTGAACGACCGTTGCCGGAAGAAACATCAGTGCTTGTGCAAAGATGATGGGCATTACACCGGCTGCATTGACTTTCAATGGAATGAAATCACGCGCACCGGCTTGAGGCATTGCATTGGCGCCACGCCCTACCATTCGCTTAGCGAACTGAATAGGAATGCGCCGTACGCCCTGCACAATCAATACCGTAGCCATAATGATGCCGAAAAGAGCAGCCATTTCAACAACAAACAGCAACAGTGCGCCATCAATAAGACGAGAGTTGAGTTCTACAAAGATAGACTGCGGCAGGCGGGCAATGATACCAACCGTGATGAGCAAGGAAACGCCGTTGCCGATACCACGATCTGTGATCCGTTCACCCAACCACATCGAAAAGATAGTGCCGGCGGTAAGAATAATAATATTGGAAAACCAAAAGATTCCGGCGGGCAATTCTTCACTCACTGCGCCAAGGCTGCGAATATAGGTTAAATAAGCCCCGCTTTGGACCATCGTGATGGCGACAGTAAGCCAACGAGTAATCTGGTTTAATTTACGACGACCTGATTCACCTTCTTTTTGCTGAAGCCTTTGAAAATACGGCACAGCAAAACCCAGCAACTGAAGAATGATGCTGGCAGTGATATAGGGCATAATTCCCAATGCCAACACGGCCGCATTATTGAAAGCACCGCCGGTGAAGACGTTTATCAACCCCAAAAGGTCATTCGGATTACTATTGTCCTGATTCTCCAGAACAGCAGGAATTACACCTGGTAATACGATGTAAGACCCTAAGCGGAAGATCAGCAAAAGAGTGAGCGTAAATAGAATCCTATTACGCAGCTCCTTGATTTTCCAGATATTTTGGAGGGTGGTGATAAATCTTTTCATTGCTTGAATTTAAACAAGATGAACACTACCTCCATTCGCTTCAATAGCAGCTTTGGCAGTAGCCGAAAAAGCATGAGCGGTAACGTTGAGTTTGGCAGTCAGTTCGCCACTACCCAACACCTTGACATAATCGCCTTTACCAACGATGCCATTGGCCACCAGAAATTCCGGGGTAATGGTATCCGTTTTGAATTTTTCAGCGATGGCCTGAAGGCGATCAACATTTAAAGGTACCAACTCAATACGGTTGGGGCTTTTGAAGCCGACTTTGGGCAAACGGCGTTGCAGAGGCATCTGGCCACCTTCGAAGCCCACTTTGGTATAATCGCCTGAACGTGAGCCGGCGCCTTTGTGACCACGGGTCGAGGTAGCGCCCATACCTGAGCCTTGTCCCCGTCCAACTCTTTTTCTGGTCTTAACGGCGCCTTTAGCCGGTTTTAAATTATGCAGTTCCATGTTTTGGTTGCTTTTATTGGACTTCCTCCACTTTCACCAAATGATTCACTTTATTGACCATGCCCAGAATTTGAGGCGTGGCTTCATGCACTACACTTTGGTGCATCTTCTTGATTCCCAGCGCTTTGATAGTTTCTTTCTGGCGCTTGGGACGGTCAATTGTACTTTTGACCTGAGTCACTTTTATCTTGGACATTGGTACGACAATTTTATTATCCTTTGAACAACTTGTCCATCGTCATATTGCGTTGCTTGGCCACATCCATCGGGCTGCGCAACTTAGACAATGCATCAATAGTGGCTTTTACAACGTTGTGTGGGTTGGAAGACCCTGTTGACTTGGCCAACACATTGTGAATGCCTACCATTTCAAGCACAGCACGCATAGCGCCGCCGGCAATTACACCCGTACCGTCTGATGCCGGTTTGAGCAAAACCTTACCGGCGCCAAACTTGCCTTTTTGTTCGTGCGGAATGGTGCCTTTGTGAATAGGAACTTTCACTAAGTTCTTCTTGGCATCATCCACGGCTTTGGCTATAGATTCCGACACATCGCGTGCTTTACCCAAGCCCTGACCTACGGTGCCGTTTTCATCACCCACAACCACAATGGCAGCAAAACTGAAGGTACGACCACCTTTGGTTACTTTAGCAACCCGGTTGAGCGCCACCAGCTTTTCTTTCATGGTGGATTCTACGGGCTTTACTTTATTGTTGCTTCTCTTATCCATGCTTGAAATGCAATTGAATCATTCTTTTAGATTAGATCGTCAGACCGCCTTCGCGTGCGCCTTCTGCCAGAGCTTTCACTCTGCCATGATACAGGTACCCACCACGATCATATACTGCGGCTGAAACATTCTTCGCCAGCATTCTCTCAGCTACCAATTTACCCACCATGCGCGATTGCTCTACTTTAGGCACATCACCGGGAACGGATGCCTCTAAAGAGGAGGCGGCAGCCAATGTATGACCGGCTACGTCATCTATAGCCTGACAATAGATGGCCTTGTTGCTGCGATACACCGCCAATCTTGGGCGGGAAGCCGTTCCGCGAACTTTTTTGCGGATGCGATAATGGATTTTTTTACGCTTAAGATTGTTCATTTTCAAATATTTTGGCTTTAGTGTATGGCCTGTTTCATCCAAACCCAAAACCCGACAATGATGAAATTTTTACTTCTTACCCTTACCAGCAGTCTTGCCGGCTTTGCGACGAATTTCTTCACCCACAAAGCGAACACCTTTGCCTTTGTAAGGCTCTGGCTTGCGGAAAGCACGGATTTTAGCCGCAATTTGACCAATAAGCTGCTTGTCGTGGCTCTCTAACCGAATGATCGGGTTTTTGCCCTTTTCCTGCTTAGCCTCCACTTTCACTTCGGAAGGAACATAAAACATGATGGGGTGAGAGTATCCTAAAGAAAGCTCCAACAACTGCTTCATAGTCTCGTTGGAAGCGCGATAACCTACACCGACAAGCTCAAGTTCTTTAACAAACCCTTCTGAAACTCCAACAACCATATTGTTGATGAGTGCCCGGGTGAGGCCATGTACCTCCCTGTGGCGCTTTTGATCGGTTGGGCGCTTAACCTCCAAAACTCCATTATCCATTTCAAGGATAAGGTCAGGATGTACCTGCTGGCTAAGTGTGCCTTTGGGGCCTTTCACCGTCACCAAATTGCTCTTGCTTACCGTAATTTCAACGCCGGAGGGCAATGATACGGGCATTTTTCCTACACGAGACATGGTATGATTGTTTTAATACCTTTTCAAAATCAATAAATGTAGCAGAGAACTTCGCCGCCGATGTGCTGAGCACGCGCTTCTTTATCGGTCATTACACCTTTGGAAGTAGAAATGATGGCGATTCCCAAGCCATTGATAACGCGAGGCAATTCTTCGGCAGAGCTGTACTTGCGAAGACCCGGCTTGCTGACGCGCAGCAACTGGCGAATCACAGGCTTACGAGAGGCAAGATCGTACTTCAATGCGATCTTAATCACGCCCTGGCCGCCCTGACCAGCTTCGTCGTCAAATTTGTACTTCAGGATGTATCCCTGATCGTAGAGAATTTCCGTCATGCGCTTTTTGACGCCAGAAGCAGGAATTTCCACTATTTTATGACCCGCTTGTTGAGCGTTGCGAATTCGGGTCAGATAATCTGCAATAGGATCCGTTACAGCCATTGTTTAACAATTATACGGATGAATCAACCTCAGTTGAAATGAATTTGAATTTATGAATTACCAGCTTGCCTTGGTTACGCCGGGAATCTTACCATCAAGTGCCATCTGACGGAACTTCACGCGGCAGATACCAAAACGGCGCATGTAACCTTTAGGACGGCCGGTGAGACCACAGCGATTGTGCATGCGAATTGGATTGCTGTTGCGAGGCAATGTATCCAACTCTTCCCAATTGCCTTCTTCTTTGAGCTTTTTGCGCAAGTCAGCGTATTTGGCCACCATTTTGGCACGCTTCACTTCTCTAGCGATAACTGATTTCTTTGCCATGAGTATTGATCAGTTGTTTTTCTGGTTCTTGAAAGGCAGGCCGAGCAATTTCAACAAAGCAAACGCTTCCTGATCGGTCTTGGCCGTTGTGACAAAAGTGATGTCCATACCCATGATCTTGCTCACTTTATCGAGGTCAATTTCAGGGAAGATAATATGCTCAGTGACACCCATAGAGTAGTTGCCGCGCCCATCGAAGCTCTTATCATTGATGCCGCGGAAGTCGCGTACACGAGGGAGCGCTACGGTGATAAGGCGATCCAAAAACTCATACATTCTGTGATCACGGAGGGTTACACGGGCGCCGATGGGCATACCTTCGCGCAATTTAAAGTTGGACACAGAACGCTTTGCTTTGGTAGCTACTGCTTTCTGACCGGCAATGAGCGTAAGCTCGGCGGCGGCGTTGTCCACCAATTTTTTGTCCTGTGTAGCTTCGCCGATTCCCTGATTGAGGGAAATTTTCACCAAACGAGGTACCTCCATGATAGAGCCGTATTGAAACTGCTCCATGAGAGCGGGAACTACTTCCTCGCGGTACTTTTTCTTGAATCTCGGAATATATGTGCTCATCACTTAAATGTTTCACCGGATTTTTTAGAATAACGAACCAATTTACCGTCTTCCAGCTTGCGACCTACGCGGGTGGGTTCGCCCGTTTTAGGGTCCACAAGCATCAGTCGAGACAGGTGAATCGGGGCCGGCTTTTCGATGATGCCGCCCTGACTGTTTTGCGTCGGCTTGGTGTGGCGTTTCACGATGTTGACCTGATCTACAATAGCCCGGTTTTCATCAGGGAACACCTCCAGCACTTCGCGTACTTTGCTCCTGTCTTTATACGCTCCAGCGATAACCACTACGCGGTCACCTTTTTTGATTTTGAGCTTCGGAGCGAAGCGTTTTTGCTGATTTTTAGCAGCCATGATATTGATATTAAAACAGCTTCATAAATGAGCCTTCAGCACTATTAAAGTACCTCGGGAGCCAAAGAAACGATACGCATATAGTCACGTTCGCGGAGTTCGCGGGCCACGGGGCCGAAGATGCGGGTGCCGCGAGGCTCGCCCTGAGCATTGAGCAACACCACTGCGTTGTCGTCAAAACGAATATAGGTACCGTCCTTACGACGAATTTCCTTTTTGGTGCGCACAACGACAGCCTTAGAAACAGTACCTTTTTTGATACCGCCCGGACTGGCGTCTTTCACCGAAACGACGATCTGATCGCCGATGGAGGCATAACGCCGGTGTGAACCACCCAGTACACGGATGCACAACACCTCTTTTGCCCCGCTATTGTCGGCTACTCTGAGCCTGGATTCCTGCTGGATCATGACACAAAATTATTTTGCTCTTTCAATGATTTCTACCAAACGCCAGCGTTTGAATTTGCTCAACGGGCGTGTTTCCATGATTTTGACTACATCTCCGATGTTGCATTCGCCTTTCTCGTCGTGAGCCAAAAATTTATTGGATTTCTTCACGAATTTACCATAGATAGGGTGCTGAAGCCTCCGTTCTACAGAAACGGCGATGGTCTTGTCCATTTTATTGCTGGTGACTACGCCGACTTTCGTCTTTCTTAAATTTCTCTCCGTCATGGTATAATGATTTGCGATACCCCGCTTTGAATTATTTGCCTTTGCTTCTGCGTGTACGAATCTTGGAGCGGCTCTGCAGGCCGGCTTCGTCCATTGCGGCTACTTCCCGACGGCGGATTTCCGTTTGGACTCGGGCGATGTCGCGGCGCATTTCCCTGATGTTCAGAGGATTATCCAATCCTTTGAGTGCATGATCAAAACGCAGTTTTTGATATTGGACTTCAAGCTGCGCCAGCTCTCCTTCGAGGTCGGCGTCGGTGAATTCCTGTAGTTCTAAAAATTTATTACTTGCCATTTCAAAAATATTGAAAGATCACACAGATGATTTACTCCTGATAATCGGGACGGGTAATGGTTTTGGTCATCACCGGCAGCTTCTGAGCAGCCAGGCGCAATGCCTCAGCAGCTACTGCATAAGGTACGCCATCCAACTCAAACATGATGCGCCCCGGCTTAATCTGAGCTACCCAATGGTCGAGAGAGCCTTTGCCCTTACCCATACGCACTTCCTGCGGCTTGGCAGTGATCGGCTTATCCGGGAAAATGCGAATCCAAACTTTCCCTTCCCTTTTCATATAGCGGGTCATGGCAATACGCGCAGCTTCTATCTGGCGGTTGGTCAAACGACCTCCGGTAACGGCTTTGAGACCAACAGACCCGAAGGCAATAGTGCTCCCCCGGTAATCCAAGCCTTCATTTCTGCCCTTCTGCTGCTTGCGATATTTTGTTCTTTTTGGCTGTAACATGGCTTCTTTTGTTTACCCCTTGCGGCCCATCTGACCCCTTCAGGGAAAAGTGGCGCAAAGGTACGACAATATTGGTGATAAATCCTAACGTCTTTTTTGATTTCTTCTTCCGCCGCCGCCTTCGCCTCTGTCGCCTCTTTCTCCTCCACGACCACGACCGCCGTCACGACGATCTCCACGGCCTCCATCTCTGCGTTCGCCGCGTTCCGGGCGACCGCCCATTCCACGCTCCTTGCCGCCAGGCGTCGTTTCCTTCTTGGTCACGCCGATATTGGGGCTAAGGTCGCGTTTGCCGAACACTTCACCTTTGCAAAGCCAGACTTTGATGCCGATTTTGCCATACACGGTTTGTGCTTCGCCCAATGCGTAGTCTATATCTGCGCGGAAGGTATGCAAAGGCGTCCGACCGTCTTTGAACTCTTCGGTACGAGACATTTCCGCGCCATTCAGACGACCTGAAATGCGAACTTTGATTCCCTCGGCACCGGCGCGCATCGTAGCCTGAATAGCAGTCTTGATGGCACGACGGTAGTTGATACGGGCTTCGAGCTGCTTGGCAACGGATTCGGCAACAATGGCTGCATCCATTTCCGGCTTGCGAATCTCAACGATATTGATTTGAGACTCTTTACCGGTGAGTTTTTTCAGTTCTTCGCGAATACGATCAACCTCTTGCCCCCCCTTACCGATGATGATACCCGGACGGGAAGTATGGATGGTAACCGTGATGCGCTTGAGAGTGCGCTCGATGATGATACGAGCAATGCCTCCTTTGGCAATACGAGCATTGAGGTAGGTGCGAATTTTTTCATCTTCTACCACTTTCTGCCCGAAGTCTTTACCTCCGAACCAGTTGGAATCCCAGCCCCGGATGATACCGAGCCGATTGCCGATTGGATTTGTCTTCTGACCCATAATTGAGTATTAAAAAACTTAAGCGTTGTCTTAATTTTCAGTTTCTGCTTCCTGAGCCGTCACTACCTCGCTGTCCAATTGCTTGCGGTTTTCCACCACAATGGTAGCATGGCAGGTACGCTTGCGAACTCGGTGGGCGCGACCGTGCGGCGCAGGTTGGAAACGCTTGAGGAATGTGCCTTCATCCACAAGAGCCGTTTTGATATAAAGCTCATAATCATCGGCATTTTCCATATTGTCCAACTTGTATTCCCAGTTGGCAATGGCAGAGAGGAGCACTTTCTCCAACCAGGAACCGGACTCCCGCTTGGTATAGCGAAGGATGCCCAAGGCCTGACTTACGTTTTTGCCACGAATATTGTCCATTACCAAGCGCATCTTGCGAGCCGACATCGGACAGTTTTTCAATTTGGCTACTGCTTCCATGTTGCTTCTTTTTTCGAAGATGGAGATGATTACCCGTTTTGGTATGAACCGCCGGGCAAGCGCATCAATACTTTATTTTTTACGATTACCGGAGTGTCCTCTGAAGTTGCGGGTAGGAGCGAATTCGCCCAGCTTGTGGCCTACCATGTTTTCAGTAACGTACACCGGTACAAATGTTTTGCCGTTATGAACCGCGATGGTTTCTCCTACCATGTCGGGGATAATCATCGAGGCGCGAGACCAGGTTTTGATCACCGCTTTTTTGTTGGACTGCTTGGCCTTGAATACTTTATCCAACAACTTGTGGAATATGTACGGCCCTTTTTTAATTGATCTTGCCATGTTGACAATCAGTTTATACGATACCTAATCGTTTACTTTTTATTAGACGACTTGCGACGGGAAATAATCAACTTCGTTGACTGCTTCTTGTTGTTGCGAGTCTTCAAGCCCTTGGCCGGCTTGCCGTTGCGAGAACGTGGGTGACCACCGGAAGCCCGACCTTCGCCACCACCCATTGGGTGATCTACCGGGTTCATTGCAACACCGCGTACACGCGGGCGACGTCCCAACCAACGACTGCGACCAGCTTTGCCCGATACGATCAAGCTGTGGTCGGGGTTGGAAGCAACTCCGATGGTAGCTCTGCAAGTAAGCAAAACCCTGCGGAATTCGCCGGAAGGCAGGCGCAAAGATGCGTACTTGCCTTCACGTCCCGTAAGCACTGCGTAAGTACCCGCACTACGAGCCATAGAGGCGCCTTTGCCCGGCTGCAACTCGATAGCGTGGATTTCAGCGCCCAGCGGAATTTCACTCAGCAACATCGTATTGCCGATAGTGGGAGTAACGCCAGAGCCGGAAAGCAACACTGCGCCCACTTTAAGACCGTGAGGAGCGATGATGTAGCGCTTCTCTCCGTCTTCGTATTGCAGCAGAGCGATGAATGCCGAGCGGTTGGGGTCATACTCAATAGAGACCACCGTTGCAGGTACTCCGTCCTTGTTGCGTTTGAAGTCAATCACGCGATAGCGCCGCTTGTGACCACCACCACGCTGACGAATGGTGAGGTGACCGCTGCTGTTTCTACCACCCGACTTCTTCAACGGAGCGAGCAGGCTCTTCTCCGGCTTATCAGTCGTGATTTCCGTGAAGGCATTGGTTACCCGAAAACGGGTTCCCGGAGTGACCGGATTGTATTTTCTAACTGCCATTTCGCACAGTTTTTGATACGTTTACAGCGCCGAAAACCGGCGAATTAAATATTACCGAACAAATCAATTTCTTCCCCTTTGGCCAAGGTAACGATGGCTTTTTTATAAGCCGCTTTTTGGCCTCGGACTACACCTTTTTTGGTGTTCCGGTTTTTTGCTTTCCCCGGAATTACCGCAGTGTTTACAGAGTCAACAGCTACGTTGTACATGGCCTCCACCGCCTTTCTGATCTCAACTTTGTTCACCTTGCGATCAACGATGAAAGTGTATTGGCTGAGCTTTTCAGAAAGCGCATCCGCTTTTTCGGTGAGGATGGGCTTCACAAGCACTATCTTTCCCATGTCTATTCATTTAAAGCAAACTGACTAGCAGCCGCAATTAAGCCAATGATTGTTTGATTTTATCCAAAGCGCCTTCTGCCAGAATCAGCGTCTGAGCCTTGAGTATCTCATAAGTATTCAGGTCGGCGGCACGCACCACAGCAGTTTCCTGCAAGTTGCGACCAGACAAATACAGTGCAGCATCGTGATCGGCAGTCACCAGCAGAGTTTTGCGATCTGCTACGGAAAGCTTGCCCAGCATCGTTTTGAAAGACTTGGTCTTCGGAGTTTCGAAGGTAAAGTCTTCTACCACGAAGATTTGACCGTTGGCAGCTTTGCTGGACAGCGCGGATTTTCTGGCTAAGCGCTTCACTTTTTTATTCAGCTTTTGGCTGTAATCTCTCGGACGAGGACCGAAAACACGGGCGCCGCCATGATACAAGGGGTTGTTGATATCCCCTTTACGAGAGCCGCCGGTGCCTTTCTGACGGTGAAGTTTGCGGGTAGAACCGCTCATTTCACTGCGTTCTTTGGCTTTGTGCGTACCTTGACGCTGGTTGGCCAGATATTGCTTAACGGCCAGGTAAACGACATGCTCATTCGGCTCAATGCCGAAGATGTCGTCAGGCAATTCCACCGATCTGCCGGTTTGTTGGCCTTCAATGTTGAGAACTTCGATTTTCATGGCCGTTTATTTACTTTTTTTCAAGAATAACAAAAGAACCGTTATGGCCGGGAATGGCGCCTTTCACCAGAATGAGGTTCTGATCAGGGAAAATCTTCACCACTTTGAGGTTGCGGATTTTCACGCGGGAGCCGCCATCACGACCACCCATTCGCATACCCTTGAATACCTTCGCAGGATAAGAACAGGCGCCGATAGAACCTGGAGCGCGACCGCGGTTGTGCTGACCGTGTGTTTGGCCGCCAACACCGCTAAAGCCGTGGCGTTTCACAACACCCTGAAAACCTTTGCCTTTTGAGGTTCCAACGGCGCTCACATTGTCGCCTTCTTTGAATACCTCGTCCACTTTGATCAAGTCGCCCAAAGACTTCGGTGCAGCGTTGAAGTCGCGGAATTCCACCACTTCGCGCTTAGGTCCGGTTTTGGCTTTGTCAAAGTGCCCTTGCATCGGCTTGGGCGTGTTTTTTACTTTGGCGTCTCCATAGCCCAATTGCAGGGCGAAGTAGCCGTCAGAGTCTTGCGTTTTGACCTGAGTGACTACGCAAGGGCCTGCTTCAATTACTGTGCAGGCAACGTTGCGGCCTGAGCCGTCATAGACGCTGGTCATTCCGACTTTTTTTCCGATAATTCCGTTCATCGGTTGAATGTTTTATTATGCCTGATACCTTGTTTTGGCACCCAAGAATGAGCAATTATGCACAGCCGAGAGCAGTACTGCCAACGACATCACACCCGGAAATCCGGTGGTGGAAGCATTTATAAACTCGCCTTGTGTGCGCCAAAAGAAAGGCGCGAGTCAGCAACTTATGAAAAAGAAAAGATCACGTCAACTTCACCTGAATGTCCACACCGCTGGGAAGTTCCAACTTGGAGAGGGCGTCCACTGTTTTCTGGGTGGGCGTGTAAATTTCGATAACACGCTTGTGGGTACGCAACTGGAACTGCTCCCGAGATTTTTTGTTGACGTGCGGAGAACGGAGCACTGTGAACACTTGTTTCTCGGTGGGCAGCGGAATCGGTCCCGTCACTACAGCGCCGCTGTTGCGAACCGTTTTCACGATCTTCTCCGTTGATTTGTCCACTAAGCTGTGGTCATACGAACGAAGTTTGATTCTGATCTTTTGATTCATGCCTAAAAACGTTTTATAAAATTGTGGGAAAGTCAGGAACTCGCCCACAAAATGAAATTCAATTAAACTTTAGCTGTGCCTTTGGCTTTTTCCATTACTTCTTTGGCGATGCCTGCCGGAGCTTCTGCATAGTGCGAGAACTCCATAGTAGAGCTGGCGCGACCAGAGGTGATGGTGCGAAGTTGGGTCACATAACCGAACATTTCGGAAAGCGGCACTTCAGCCTGGATAACGATGGCGCCGCCGATGCGAGGCTCCTGGCCTTTGGGCATACCGCGACGACGGTTGAGGTCGCCGATAACGGGGCCGACATATTCGTCGGGAGTAACCACTTCCAACTTCATGATGGGTTCGAGCAATACGGGGCGAGCTTTGGGGGCCGCTGCACGGAAACCTTCCTTAGCGCACAATTCAAATGCGATAGGTTTGGAGTCCACTGCGTGCATGGAGCCGTCAAATACGCGCACTTTCATGCTGTCAATGCCGTAGCCGGCGAGAATGCCGTTGTTCATCATGGCTTTGAAACCATCCTGAATCGGCTTCATATAGTTCTTATCAATGGAGCCGCCTACAATACCCCATACAAATTGGAGCTTGGTTTTGCCGCTCTTGAAGTCTTCCGTTTCGAGGAATTCAGCATCAGCGGGGCCGAGTTCAAATTCCATGTCGGCGAAGAGACCGGAACCACCTGTCTGCTTTTTGAGCTTTTCGCGGTGGGAAACTGTGCCGGTGAGGGCTTCTTTGTAGTTTACCTGAGGCGCACCTTGGTTACATTCCACTTTGAACTCACGGCGGAGACGATCCACAATGATTTCGAGGTGCAACTCACCCATACCGCTGATAACGGTCTGGTTGGTGTCTTCGTCATATTTTACGCGGAAGGTGGGGTCTTCTTCGGCCAATTTAGCCAAAGCCATGCCCAACTTATCGAGTTCTTTCTGAGACTTCGGTTCTACGGCAATGGCAATCACCGGTTCGGGGAATACCATGCTTTCCAGCACGATGGGCTTGTCGAGGTCGCACAGCGTATCGCCGGTGCGAATGTCTTTGAAGCCTACGGCTGCTGCAATATCACCTGCTTCTACACGATCAATTGCATTTTGCTTATTGGCGTGCATCTGATAAAGGCGCGAAATACGCTCTTTGGAATCAGAACGGGAATTGTAAACATAAGAACCTGCATCCAAAGCGCCAGAGTAAACGCGCATGAAAGCCAAGCGACCTACATACGGGTCGGTAGCAATTTTGAATGCCAAAGCGGCAAACGGCTCAGTGACAGATGGTTTGCGAATTTCCTCCTGATCCGTTTTGGGATTGACGCCTTTGATGGCATCCACGTCGGTGGGAGAAGGCAAGAAGGCGCATACTGCATCCAACACAGCCTGAACACCTTTATTTTTGAAGGAAGAACCACACATCATGGGCACAAACTTCATGTCCATAACGGCAGCGCGGATAGCTGCACGCATTTCTTCAGCTGAGATGGAGTTCGGATCTTCAAAGAATTTTTCCATCAGGGCCTCGTCGTAAACGGCTACTTCTTCAACGAGTTTGGTACGCCATTCGGTGACGGTCTCTTTGAGGTCTTCCGGGATGGGAATTACCTCGTAGGTCATGCCTTTATCGTGCTCGTTCCAGATGATGGCCTCGTTGGTGATAAGGTCCACCACGCCACGGAATTTTTCTTCGGCGCCAATGGGTACCTGAAGCGGAATGGCGTTGGAGCCAAGTTTGGTACGCACGTCATTAACAACGCTGAAGAAATCGGCGCCGGAGCGGTCCATCTTGTTGACGAAACCGATGCGAGGTACTTTGTAGTTATCGGCGAGGCGCCAGTTGGTTTCAGATTGAGGTTCTACGCCTGATACAGCACAGAAGAGGAACACCAAGCCATCGAGAACGCGCAAAGAGCGGTTCACTTCCACGGTGAAGTCAACGTGGCCGGGGGTGTCAATGATATTGACGGTATATTCTTCTTCTTTCCAGCGCCAGGCAGTTTTGGTAGCGGCAGAAGTAATGGTAATACCGCGCTCCTGCTCTTGCTCCATCCAGTCCATGGTAGCTGCGCCCTCATGTACTTCTCCGATTTTGTGGGTAAGACCGGTGTAGTACAAAACACGCTCAGTGGTAGTAGTTTTACCAGCGTCAATGTGGGCGGCAATGCCGATGTTTCTTGTGAATTTAAGATCCTTGCTCATGGCTGTCAGGAGATAATGATTTTCAGTTTTAGTTTATCGTTGCTTTAAACCTTGAAGTGAGCGAAAGCACGGTTGGCTTCTGCCATTTTGTGCATGTCCTCTTTCCGTTTTACAGCGGCGCCTTCCCCTTTGCTTGCGGCGACAATTTCGGCGGCAAGGCGATCTGCCATACCTTTACCACTGCGCTGGCGGGCGAATTTGATGAGCCATTTCATACCGATGGAAACTTTGCGTTTGGCGCGGATTTCCGTCGGAATCTGGAAAGTAGCGCCCCCGATGCGACGGCTGCGCACTTCCACTTGCGGCATTACGTTATTAAGTGCTTTTTTCCAGACGGCGTGAACATCGTCTGTGCTGGTGCGCTGAGCCACCAAGTCCATGGCATTATAGAAGAGTTCGAAGGCGGTACTTTTTTTACCGTCCCACATCAAGTTGTTGACAAACTGCGTGATCATGGGATCCGTGTAACGAGGATCCTGTGCAATGACTCTTACTTTTGGTTTTCTTTTTCTCATTTCAGCAAAGCTTTGTAATGCCGGCTAATATTATTTTTTAGGACGTTTGGTACCGTACAATGAACGGCTCTTCTTGCGGTTGTTGACACCCTGTGTATCAAGGGCGCCACGCACGATGGTGTAACGCACACCGGGAAGGTCTTTCACCCTGCCGCCTGCTACCAGTACGATGGAGTGTTCCTGCAAGTTGTGGCCTTCTCCGGGAATGTAGGCGATGACCTCAATCTGATTGGTGAGGCGCACCTTGGCCACTTTACGCAAAGCGGAGTTGGGCTTCTTGGGCGTAGTGGTATATACTTTGGTGCATACGCCGCGTTTTTGCGGGCAAGCATCCAGAGCGCGGGATTTGCTCTTGACGACCACTTTTTCCCTGCCGTGACGCACTAATTGATTAATAGTTGGCATACGTCCTTGTTCTTATACGGTTGAAAACGTTGATTTTCTTGAATTTGCTTGCTTACAGCAACAGCTTTTTTGCGAAGCGAGTGCAAAGGTACATACATTCCAGACAAATAACCAAGCACTAAAAAAATATTTTTTCAATAAAAGTAAAATTCCGTTTTCAAACGCTCAACACGTTCGGTCGGAATAGGGCCTCACAGAATTATATCCGGTCAAAGTATGGAATTTGGGCAAGTGCAAAACGAAAGGCAATGCTTATTCGGGAATGAAAAATTTTTAGCGGATATTAAACAGATTCCTCTTATTCTGCTACAATTTAGAAGCCAATACTATTAATATATGGCGTACCCTGCACTAAACCGCAAAACGGCGGCGTTTGTGTGCCTTGAAAACAGACAGGACGACTACACAAACTTACTCTTGTTTTTATGACGACATCTACACACGCCTCTGCTTCCTGGTTAACCTATCCCTCCGACTTGGACGGCGCTCTGCGTACTTTGGAAAACGGGGGGCTTGTTTTGTTTCCCACCGATACTATATGGAGTGTGGGTTGCTCTGTGGAACATCCCGCAGCTATACGCAGGTTGCTGCAATTGACACGCCTGCCGGATGCCACGCAAACCGAGCTGTTGGTTTGGTCATTGGAAGCGTTAAAACAACTCACGGCACATCTGCATCCACGGTTGGAGACTTTGCTCTATTTTCATCAGCGGCCGCTCACGGTGGTCGCGCCGGGAGCAGACCATCTGCCGGAAGAGGCGTTGCACCCGGACGGCTCGGTAGCGCTGCGCATTGTGCGGGATTCATTTTGTGTAGGATTGCTGCAGGCTTTCGGCGGCCCGGTCTTATCGGCGCCCGCTGTCACGGAAGGCGCTCCCTACCCTGCCACGTTCGGCGGCATCAGTTCTGAAATCATACAAGGCTGCAATCATGTGGTGCGGCACCGTCAGTCGGAACGCAGTCCCGGCGAGCCATCGGTGATGGTGCGGCTGTCGGAGGAGACGGAGGAACTGGAGTTTTTGAGGGAGTGAGAAGGTCGGTGTGGAACGGGTTTCGGGTTCAAGGTTCCGGGTTCAAGGTTTCGGGGGGGGGGAGTGAAGGGGTGACTCGGCGAGTTTCAGCCCAGCAGTCACCCCTTCACTAAGCTGGAAAACTACCCGCGCCCTGCCTGCGCAAGGTTCTACCTTGTGCAGACTATCCTGCGGGTTCTACCCGCCCACACTCACCGCTGAAGAAGATGATACCAGCGACTAAAGTCGCCGGTTGGTTTTCGACTGAAGTCGCCGGTACCGGAGCGTCCCGTGACTCCTCTCCGGGCAGCGGTAATCATACAAATCATAAAGATCAGCGTCGGAAAAATTTCGCGTTTGGGTTTCGGGGTTCCGGAGGTAGTGAAGGGGCGACTCAGCAGGTTTCAACCCGGCAGTCACCCCTTCACTAAACTGGGGAAAAGCAAGGTTCTACCAGCCGCCCACAAATTTGAACGACTCCCAGTTTTTGTCGCCTACCCGGAGGCGCAGCACATACATGGCTTTCGCAAGGCGATCTCCCAGATCAATTTCGAGGTAGGGGCCGGGGCCTTCGCTGCGGCCGCGCAAAACCAACCTGCCCGCTGCATCATACACTTCGTAGTCCACCCGCTCGGTGACTACGCCGTTGAAGGTGACGCCTACATAAGTGGTGGCCGGCGAAGGAAATATGCGATTCACCGTTTCGGCGGGCGTACTGCGCTGCATGGCAATGACCGGCGAGTAAAACTCGTAGCTGTACCCGATGGCGGGTTCTTCGCTGATGACTTTCAGGCGGTAGAAATAGAGGCTGCGCTGCGCCAATGAAGTATGCGTGTAGAGTTGCGGGTCGGCGGTGCGGCGGCCGGTGGCGTTGAGCGAGGCGATGCGTTCAAACTCACGCCCATTGACCGAACGCTCCACCTCTATGCGGGAGCAGTAATATTCGGGCAGGGTGGTCCAGTCCAATTTCACGGAAGTGGCGCCGGAGACGTAGCTGCCCTCGAAGCGGATGAGTTGGGTTTTGAGTTCACCCTCGTACTTGTCCACCTGCACGTCATCTATAGCCAAACCTATGTGGTTGCCGCCGTTGTCGGAACGAAAAACAAACCGGAAAGCTACATCGGGATTGCCGGCCAGGAAGCTGATGTTGAAGCGGTATTTTTGCCACTCTAAGCGGTTGCCGCTGAAATAGGAAGTTCCTACGGAAAATACAGCATCATCAAGATTGGAGTTGCGCTGGTTGTACCATTCCGATTGAATGTCGTTGCCCAATACCAGCCAGGTACGGCCCCGATCTGTAGAATATTCCACCCGGAAGCCATCGAAGCCGGGGTGAATGCGCCACTTGCCCCAGAAGCTGAACTCGTACAAGCCCTGCTCCGACAAGTCGAAATCGGGCAGGTAGAGCATGGTGTGGGTATTGGCCTGATAATACTGTTCATTCAATCCTACCACAAAGGCATTCTGGCCGGTTTTGACACCGTCTTTGCCTGCAATACCGGAACGCCCCCGCTCGAAAGAGGAGCCGCTGATGGTATGCACGCCATATTGCTCGGTATTGCTCTCGAAGCTGCCGCCATAGCCGGGTTGATCGGCCTTCCAGGGAATGGACAGATCGGGCAGTATTTTTACCGAAGACGAAGCGCTGAGCGCATTGTTGATGGTGAGCGTGACGGGATACTCGCCGATGGCCGGGTAGCTGTGTTCTGTGTTTTCATTGGTGGAAGTGCTGCCGTCGCCGAAATCCCAGAGGTACGAATCGGCATTGGTGGACAGCTCGCCGAAGAAGCGCACCGGCACATTGGTATAAGAAACGCGCTCAAGAGCCATGCGGGCGGCAGGATCGGCAAAAACGTCGGTGGTAAACATGCCCCGGCCGTGTGTGGCAGCCAGCACCACCTTGTCGGAATGGCGCAGGCGCAGCATATCGGTGCGTACAAAGGGAGTGCCGCGCCCGGTAGCCGGCGGCAGCCAAACGGTATTGCTACCGTCCAAAAGTTCGGTACTCCACACACCTGCTTCTGTGGCGATGAGTGCCTGACGGTTGTTGTTGGGGTTGAACAGGCAGAAGTTAACCGGCATATCGGGCAGGTCGCCTTCCACATTGATCCAGGATTGGCCGCCGTCAAAACTTTCAAAAACGCTGGCCACGCCGTAGTTGGAAACCGTAGCCATCAGGTGCTGTGCATTGCCGTCTTCCACCGCGATGCCGGAGATGGTGCCCGTTAAAGGCGCCAATTGCACCCCGCTGACGGTCTCGCCGGTATGGGCATTGTCAACACGCACGATGCGTCCGTTGCCGAAATTGCCGAAATAGACGCGATTGGGCGTGTTGCGGTCCACGGTCACAGCGGAGACGTCGAGGTTCAGACCGTCCACATCCACCGGGGTGGTGGTACCTGTGGAAACGTTCCAGCGGTAGAAATCGGCGGCATTGGTTTGGGAATAGAGCGTGTTCGTGCGGCTGTCGTAATCGGAGGCGCTGAGGAAGTTGCCTTCGAGCACCGCCCCGCCTGAAAAGCTACGCCCGCCGTCGGTAGAGAGGCTGTAATTGGCGTAGTACAGCGAGACCATCTGAATATTAGGTTCGTCTTCATCAATATGACAGAAGAAGCCATCGCCGCCGAGTACTTCGCGGGCCGCTGAAATACCGACATCGCTCAACGCCAGCGAGCCGTTGTCCTGCGTACCGCCGATGTAGTAGCTTTTGGCAGTTTCGGGGTGAATGGCGCCGGCGTAGAACTGGGTCACATTGTAGCTGTTGTTGCGGTCTCTGATGACAATTTGCGAGCCGGGCGCTTTCACATTTTGAGTGCGCCACACGCCGCCGTCATTGGTGAGGTAGGCCACATTGGTGTTTTTGGTATCAAAAACAATGCGGTGTTGGTCGGCATGAACGTATTGGATGCCGCCGTTGCCAGACCACTGGCCTATTTGGGTCCAACCGATGCCGCCGTTGGTGGAAATATGCGAGTCTATGCCGCCCACGATGATGCGGTTGTGGTCTTCGGGGTGGATGGCAATATCGAGGTCATACCAAGCCTGGCCGCGTGCGAAATTATCCATTCCAAAGGCATTGGGCAGAGGCATTTTGGCCCAGGAAGTCCCTCCGTTGATGGTTTTGTAAATGCCTTCCACATCGCCGCCGATGTTGTTGACGGCAAAAATGACCTGCGGATTGCTGTCGGACACGTCAAACTCCAGACGCTGGCTGGAGGATGGCGGCGCGCCGGCGGTATTGGTGATGCTGGTCCAGGCGCCGATATTGCCGGAAGGCGACTTATATATGGTGTTGTTGGAGGAGACGTAAATGTTGCCGTCGGCGGCGAGCTTAATGTCGTAAAACACCGCAGAGCTTACTCCCGACACGCCGTTGCCGATGATGCGGGTCCAGTTGTTGCCGCCATCCTGACTGCGCCATACGCCGCGGCTGGTGGTGTTGTAAACATCGCCGTTGGGGTGTACGAGCATTTTGTAAGAGTACTGAAAACCAAGGGTATTGGGCAGGTGCTCCCAGGAATTGCCCCCATCGGCAGAGCGGAAAACGCCAATGCCGCGCACGTCGGTCCACTCGCCGGTGCAGAAGTACATGAGGTTCGGATTGGACGGATGCTGCACAATGTCCATCACGGCGAGATTAGGGAAATAGTCGTTGATGGGCGTCCAGGAGGGTACGTCGGCGGTGATGTCGTTGCAACGCCACAAACCACCCGAAACGCTGCCGGCCCATACGAGCTTGCCACTGGGATCGTTGGCGTCAATGAGCAGGGAGCGCGTGCGCCCGCCGATGTTGCTGGGGCCGCGTTCGCGCCAACGGGCATTGCCGATGTCGCCGCTGTTTTTAGACTCATCCATGAGCATGGCTTCCTGCTTGCGTTTGGCCTGGCTGAACACATTCAGCAGGCGGTCGGAGGGAGCGTAGCCCAGCGCGGGGTCCATGGTGCGGAGGCGGCGGTCTTCAAATGCCTCGCCGATGCGCTGGTATTTGGCGGGTTTTGCAGGCTTGGCAGCAGGCTCAGTTGTTGTTTTGACTTTCGTGGCAACGGTTTTGACAGCCCGTAGGTTTTCCGCAGGTACCGTTTCCTCTGCCATTTTCTGCACTTCGGTCTTAGGCTTTAGAGATAGCGCGTGATCAGATGCCGCAGTACTCACATCGGAGTTTTTTTGAAGGATAAACCAAGAAGCCAGAACAACAAGGGCGGCGATGGAAACGATGCGAAAAGCGTGGATGTAAGATTTCGAAGACATGAATGTGGATGTTTTTTTTGACTTTTTAGCTACGAGCTTCGAGCCGCGAGCTTCGAGTTGCGAAGCGCTGTGGCGCGATTTTGGAAGAAATACTTCTTTCGCAGCGAGCAAAAGTAAGGCGAAGTTGCGGATACGGCCTCATTTTGGTAATTGGTAACAACGAAATCGGCAGTTTGGCCGACAGAAGAGGGGTTTTAAGGTGTATGTTCTTTCCTTTCACTTTGAACTCATTTCACGGCGATGCTGTTCTATCGTTTTTTTACGATTAATTTCTATCAATGGGCATCCATAAAAAAGCAGCTTTCGCAGAAGACGAGCAAGAGTTGGCAGAATTGGCCAAAGCACTGGCCCATCCTGCACGGATTGCTATTTTGAAAGAGCTGACACAACGGCAAACCTGCATTTGCGGCGAAATAGTAGAGGTGCTGCCGCTGGCCCAAAGCACGGTTTCCCAGCATTTGAAGGAACTGCTCAACGCCGGCTTGATACAGGGCACGGTGGATGGCGTCAAGTCTTGCTATTGCATCAACGAGGAGGCTTTCAGGAAGTTTGAGCGCCTGTTTGGGCAGTTTTTTGTGCATACTTTGAAAAATTCATGTTGCTGAGTACATGCTATTCAGCAAGGTAGCGAAGGGGTGACTACAGGTTGTGAACTTGACTGATTCACCCCTTCACTAAGCATAGAAACTTTTTTTTCACCAAAATCATCGTCTTTTTACGATAGAATCAACCACCTTTACATCATGACATCATCAGAGGAAATCAAAAAGATCGTCCGGGACAAGTACTCGGAAATCGCCATGCAGGGCAAGGCCGAAAACGCATCTTCCTGCTGCGGCGCTACCAACTGCGGCACTTACAACATCATGTCCGACAGCTACTCCGATCTGGAAGGCTACCACCCCGATGCCGATCTGGGGCTGGGCTGCGGGCTGCCCACCGAGTTTGCCGGCATCCAACAGGGCGATACGGTGCTTGACCTCGGCTCCGGCGCAGGCAATGACTGTTTCGTGGCGCGCGCCGAGGCAGGCGAAACGGGCAAGGTCATCGGCGTGGACTTTACGCCGAAAATGTTGGAATTAGCTCGCCAAAACGCCGAAAAGCGCGGCTTCAACAATGTGGAATTTCGCCAGGGCGACATCGAAGACCTGCCCGTAAGCGCCGACAGTGTGGATGTGGTGGTGAGCAATTGCGTGCTCAATCTGGTGCCCGACAAAGCTCAGGTTTTCAGCGAAATCCTTCGGGTGCTGCGGCCCGGCGGCCATTTCAGCATCAGCGACGTGGTGCTGCGCGGCCATTTGCCACAGCCCTTGGTTTCTGCTGCCGAGATGTACGCGGGCTGCGTAGCCGGCGCCATGCAGATGGACGAATACCTGGCCCTCATCGAAAAGGCGGGCTTCCAAAACATCAATGGTTCGTGAAGAATCGCCGCTTTGCGGCGTGGGCTTGTGAGAAATAAAA